>JAAUXU010012204.1_pt1 | contig 29070 bp, 27 predicted proteins | sample 7278151 | NCBI WGS metagenome assembly JAAUXU01 (sample SAMN14350113, study PRJNA611818) | marine sediment metagenome | isolation source: surface marine sediment (1.8m) | place: French Polynesia: Moorea | collected 2018-08
GAGCCAAGCCGAGCCAAGCCGAGCCAAGCCGAGCCCGCTTAAGCAAAGTCCACCTGGCAGAGGGGGAAGAAAAACATCTCACTTGAGCAGAAATTTTGCTCAACCAATCAGCACGGTTGTTTGTAGCAGTATGGATGAAGAATGGATCGGGCAGACATTTGCTGGTTTTGGGCTATGCGGGCTGGGAAGTTCCGGGCTTTCGGGCTGGCCCGCGGGCCAGATCTCAAATCCAAAATCTCCCCACTAACCCAGAGTTGACAAACTGTCAAAACAACCTGTGTACTGATTATTGCAAGACTTTACCAAGTCATGGAAGGAATACTGACGCATGTGTTTATTCATACCCTTCCTCTTCCTGTGACATTGTCATTTCTCGGAAGGCGGAGTTACTGTAGCAATTCGGGCTAGTCTTGCGGGTTTCGGGCTGTGCGGGCTGGGCAAAAATTGGTTTCGGACTGCGGGCTCGGGTTCGACCGGAATCCACTCCTAGTATGGATATTACTTTGCGCGTGAGGGACTTGACTTGCGACTTGGACGCAGGAAAACACCGTCACAAGCAGAGCCAACCGAGCCGACTGCTGGCTCGTGACCTTCAGCTGGCTGCTTCTGCTGAGTTGCGTCGCTAATATAAATACGCCTTGAACAAGCCTCACTCAAAATTTGCTCCCCTCCGTCTGCAGCAATGAGGTGGACCGGCACTGAAGGTGATGTGGGTCCTCCCGGTGAAGTCAGGGAACAGGCAGTGAAGAGACTGTACATGTGGGTCGTGTGGGGCTACACGGACAGGTGAGGCCAGGTCTACGTCCGACGGCAGCGCGGACTCCTTCGTGGCCAGCGTCGTAATAGCGTGGGATGCCCTCTCCAGGACTTCGTCGTGAAATCATGCAAAGCATTCCGGACCCACCTCGAGGCCATCGTCAACTCCCACACATTGAGTGGACATTTCACTTCATGCTAGCAAGTCGTATCCGCTTTCCGGCGAGGAAAGAGTGGCAAAAACATAAAGCGCTGTGTGTGTACATGTGCATGGAGGTGTGTACCTATGTCCTTGCTATGTCTATGTGTCTGTCTGCACCTCCCACCTTTGGACCAATCGTCGCCAAACTTGCCATCCACTTGCTTACGATCACACCACATGCGCCCGCAGACAAACAGACAGACAGACAGACACGGGCATGTCAATTGCCTATCCCGAACTTGATCAGGTCGAAGTTGGCCCAGTTGGAAGAAAAATTGAGAGACACAGCCTTTCTTGTCCGCCGTGAACTGTGCTGGTCGAAAGAATTTCAGCAGGGTAAAGTTGGCTCCACAAGTTGCCCCGACAGCTCTTGAGGTGGAATCTTGAGGTGGAATCTGTCTGTCACCCAGTGCTTGACCGTTGCCACGACTCCTTTTGATGCTAGAACGCTCAGAGTGCAGCTGCCATTGGGGGACCCGTGCAAAAATGCACCATCTTCCACCTCTGTCAGTAGTTCTTCTTGGTGAAATTGGCTGAAACTTTCTTTGGGGTATAGTACAGATATCAGTAAAACTGAAATTTTCCAAGGTGTATTTTTTCTTCAGGAATACTATGCATGTGAAAACTAATGTCCATGCATAAAAATGTTAACGCACACAAATGCTAATACGTACAAATACCAATGCATACGAGCGCTAATGCGATTGCGACAATTCGTACGAGTACTCATGCATACGAGTACTTTGTCTCTAAGGTTCACTTCTTCAACACTACGATTTGATAATTTTAAGTGACGTGAAGCTAGTAAAACGAGGAAACGAGGAAAGTTTCATTGAATAGCAAAATCAAATCAGTCAGATAGGACTCACAGTATGTTTTTCTCCGTTTCTCGATAAAATCTATTTTTGTCCAATTTTTATATAGTGTGCATTAAAAGTGCTGTCACAATATGCCCTTTTTGTTCCTCACTCCAGGGACATCCTGAGGGACTGGTGCAGTTGGTCTCGTTAGAAAACGCAGTGCGCCACACCATTGACGGGCAAAACCTAACGACCTATTTTTACTTTGTTTCTTGACCTTGACTACCAAGGTATGACTGAAAAAGACTTTTCTGGTAAATGCACAAAACCATATCTTTTAAAACCGTAATCAACCCAAACCTTATATCACACTTCATGCATGTGCATCTGCATTAGAAGAGTCACTCTCACTGCATTCATCCTTGGTCTTCATCTCTTTCCACCTCCTCCAGGTATTCATGCACAACCTTGACTGTAATGTGTTAAAAGTGTCTTGCACATGACTGGGAAATAAGAGCAGTGTTGTTCCGCCTGTGTACTGATGGCCAACATCACCCTTAACAATAGCCCACACCGACTCTATAGCGCTGAACATGTTATTTTTTTAGTATTTTCATTAGTAAGTACAGACAATCAGGAAATTAGTGTCAAAAAGACTAAAAGTTACATTGAATTCTGATATAAATTTTGGACATCTGAAAAATTATGGCAATTTTGCCCCTCAATGGTGTCACGCGCTGTAAGTCTGAACATTACAAACCACAATGTCAGAGACATATGCAGCCATCTGGTTTTTAGTAGAGGGGAAAGGTGTTATCATAAATACTGTGACCTGTTGGCCCATTCAAACGCAAGTGTTGGCAGGTACCTCAGAACCTCATCGGAATTGCCCAAATTATGTAACAGACTTAATATTACAACTACAGTGCAACACGCATGTAATGATCATATTGGTTCTGACAATTTTGATCATTACATCTGTCTGATCAATACATCTGTCGGGTAAAAGCCTCCAAAATGGAAAAACAAGGCATGTGACTTCATTTATTTATGTTCAAAAAAGAAATGATCAAGGGTGGTCTGGGTCAAATTGTTGTTGAGTGTAGACTTAACAGCACTCTCAAATTCAAGAGCACATAGCAAGAGAATCCATGGTACAAGGGTGCATCCTGCAGTGTCTCCATTGCTGCTCTGGCTTCTTTCTTTAGTGGATGGTGGCTCAGGCTCCTCCTGCTCATCTTCCTCCTCCTCTTCGTTGGCTGAGCCAATCTCCTCCCTGACCTCCTTGATGATGTCCTCATCTGTGACAGGGCAGGAAGGAAAGAGGGTGGAGTCCACATCATATTCTGGCTGAAGAAAAATGCAAATCTCAGGACCATCAGCATCTTCCTGTTCTTCATATTCAGCAGTGCAATCCTGGTTCAGAGTCAGCCCACATTTATGCCAGAAGTTGCAGATGAAAGCGGAAGCAAGATCTCCCCAAGCAGTGTGAAGCATCAGGATAGCTTCAAAGAGAGAAATCTTGGCAGACAGGTCAATGGCAGTGGAACCTGCAAACTGATCTTCCAGAAGATGGAGAATTTTCTGACTAACCCAGTGCAGTAGTGAGCCTTTACAAAGCAAAATAACCACAGCATCAAAGGACTGAAGAATACTGGTGGTGTTTGGGGGAAAAAGAACTCCAAGCAGATATTTGTCAGCCCCTCCACCACTGGTAGGGCACTGCAGTTGTCCAGCAGCAGCAGGATGGACTTCTTGGAGATGCAGAGCTCCTTGTCCCAATTAAAGAGCCACTTCATGAAGATCTCTGGGGTGATCCAGGCATTTTTGCCGGCTGTATAGCCACCGGCAGATGAGCATTCTTGAAACAACAAGGCTTCTTGAATTTTCCCATTAAAGTGGAATAAGGGCGCCTAGACACTTAGTACACTGAACAGTTTAGGGATACGAATATTCCCCAAGATGACCAGACTAGAATGTACATATACAGATGTTTTGTGTAAACCTGGAATACATGTCCCTGTTGTGTACAGATGTTTTGTGTGACCTTGAATCCGTGTCTGTGTTGTAACATGCGTGATTAGAAGCCACTACGTGCTGCACACACCCAGTGGCATTTCCTGTACATGTGTCCTGAACGTGTCCTGTCAAGACAGGCTGATGTTCTTTGTTCCAGTGTGTAGGTCTTTGTTTGTTGATGTGACATCCTGTGTAATATATGGTACCAGTGGCCGATAAAACACCTATGAAGGGATGCAGGACCTATATATAGGAGGAAGAGCAACAGCAAAAGAGTTATCTGGACGGCCCTCTTGGCTTCACAGCAAGCAAGAGGAAGGAAGAATTCTCTTGGCCTCACGTCGATACGAGCAAGAGAAGAAACGGCAGAGATATTCGCAATACGTACACAATATATAGCTAATCACACCACTTGCCGGACTAAGTTCATTTCGAGAATCGCAGGGACAGGGACGATTCCATTATACCATGATGAGGAGCTTCCTCTTTTCACCAGTCATGGAGCACATTGCTAGTGCAGTCAACCTCTCCTTTCACTTCTTTTCACCCTTGGAGAAACCATCCTGAAATGTGATGGTCCAATCAGGAAGGACTCTGTAGTAAAAACTAGTCTCATCTGCATTTCACACCTGGCAGGGACCAAACTGCTGGCAAAGAGCTGGCCACACCTCTGCCACCCACTAGTCTTGGGAAGAAGAATATGCAGATTTAGCTTCTATATGGAGTTGTCATGAGCTGTGAAGTCTGTGATCCCCAGCAGGAGAACAAACTCGTCTGCCTTGGTCGTGAATCAGGGGGCCAGAGAGCTGGGCACACCTTTCACACAACTCCTCAACCCACTTCATGATGGCAGCATCAATTGCTGGGAAATGCCCAGACTTGTGCTGCTTCCTGTCATTTCTGTTGCTGCTTTGAGTCTCAGTGTCAGTCTGATTTTTCAAAATTCCATGGAATGTATTCCATTCACTGCTTGATCTTGAGGGTGTCTGCTGCTGCCCTTTGACTCATCTAAAATCAAACATCTTTCCAATATAAAACCCAATTGTCTCCTTGAAACCTCTAATCTTACCTTTGGCAATGCCTGGTAGGTCTTTAAAAGGGCCTTTTTCTCACCCATTGACAAAACTATCCTGTTAGACACCATGTGAAGAAGTGAAGTGATGAAAACAAACTGCAGTGTGTGCTGTGTCAATGTGTCTTGTTCAGCAATGCCATGGCGGAAACTGCTTTATCTTATTCAGTGGCAAATAATATTCTGTACCTGTTTGTGTAGCCTGAGTGGCAATTTTTGATTATTACATTTGCTGGAGCGACTTTAAGTGATCATTAGATCTTCCATATTTTATGCAGTGAAATGCTTGTGTGATTTTGTTCTGGATGCTTTGATCAGTGCAAGCGCCTGATCGTTACATCCAGTGATCGTCACATGCATGTTCCACTGTAAAGCAGAAGTCGTGGACAGGTATACTCCCAGTCGTACGGATCCTCATGCAGATGAGAGAACGTCCTAACTTCCACCATAGCGTATGACCTTTGTTTAAGTTGTCATATACTGAATTCAACTGGCGCAGAGGTTGCATCTAGCGAAAAACCTGGAAAAAAAATGCCACAACAGCTGCCATTGGATGCCACTGGAGATGTCTGGAATGATAACATTTCATTTATCATGACATTTTTCAATCCATCGGAATATCTCCAAGATCCACAGGAGCAGGAGGCAGCAGCTTGCAGCAGGAACCACACAGGGGCAACGCAAGACCAACTTCTCCTATTTAGCTTTTGGTTGCATGAACATGGCAGCTGCTAAACTGGCTCCAATTTATTCAAGCGGTGCCACGCAGCTGAACCAATCATGACTCGGCGATTCAAATCGCACAAAAATTCAAATTGCACGAAAAGTGAATGAGCATGTCATAAAACGCTGTGACTGCAATTTTGATACCCACTGCGCACAGACCGCCGAGAAATCTAAAGCCATATATGTAACCTGAAAAGTTGAATTTTGCATTCTACTGGTCTGTAAAAGTCTCTGAAGGAATTTATCCTTATATTTTGTCTGGTTGACATCACTGGACACATCTTTTCCGTTAAGAGACAGTTGCTGCTCTTTGGGCGGCACTGTGATGTTTGGTGAAAGCTAAACATGCGTATACAAGTTGATGTTCCACATAGATGCTAATTGCACACATAGACAAACTAACTGACAAGTAAATGTGAACTGACTTAACTTTTCCACTTACTGGAGTAGTAGTATTTTTGCAGTGAAAAATAGTCCAATAATTGATATGTTCAGTTTCTAATTTTACAACAAACAACCCGTGCTTGTCCTGCAGACCTGCACATCTGAAAGTCTGTAAAAAAAATTGCATCTCCAGATGAAAATGTGAGGAAATAATGCATTTCAAAATCTGAGGGGGAGCAAAGATCATAGGCGCGTCAGTTTCTTCATGATCTTTGTTGCAATCAAGCAATGCGTTCCGTTTTGGGGGGCATTTTGTCGCATGAATGCGGATAAGAATCGTTCCTTGCACTCGTTTCTCAGAACAAAATGTTGCAGACCTGTTACAATGACACCCGTCCAAATCCCACTGAGCCGAAGTAGACGAGTGACAGCGGACTTGAATGAAGTCACCAAGAGTGCGGCTACGACAGAAACTATTTTTAGTTCAGCGCGCCTCAAGCCATCTGAGTGAAGTCATGGGTGGTATGAGACTTTGCTCATTTCTAGCTCTCCTCGCCAAAGCTCAAAGCTCTAGGGCTCATCTCCAACAAAAGAATGTCCCAATTAATGTCCCAAAATGTTCCAAATTTTCTCTTGAGGATGTCCAAGTCCACGGAGGAAATTTTGTTTGGGCCTCACCCTCAAAGATAAGGCTGAACTCATTCAACATGAGTTGTCTGTGTCCGTTACTGTAACAAATTGCAGTTACTGTCTCAGTTGAGGCGGTAACTGTAATTTATTATTGCACTGCATCACGTCCTGGAGATGTTATAATGGCGACTTTCAATTCCATAGCAACTCAATAAACTGCTCGTCATAATCCAAATAGTTAAAAGTGACTCAGTCTCACTCTCTGGATCCTCTGATGCGTCTCTATTACTATGGTGAACCTCTTGTATCGTTTCTCTGTTGACCAAAGTCAGATGTATTTAGAATGCATCACTGTTAGTGATCGTCGGTTTCTGCGCAGGTGTGAATATCTGAGTAGTGTTGACTGCTTCGAGACGCTTCCCACTACGTAAGCAGTAGCTGTCTGCGTAATGGTACCACTGTCAGGTGGATTGGGATCGTATTTAGTGGGCTACCAAGTTTCACTTCCAAGCATCTATAGGATGTGGTGATGTTGATGTGCAGCAGCATCACAGGTGACATCCCATGTGTGCCACCCACATCGAATGTGTCAGCTATGGTCACAGCTTGGTCACAATGTGTACTACTTTCGATTGGAAGATGACTCACACTCCAGCAGAGACCTACCAGTACCAGAGTTCAAAGTAATAGTTAAAAATTCAGCGTAATTTAGTAAAAGTAACATATTCCTCAATAAAATATACTACAATTGGATAGTTGTTCCAAAAGACAGTAGTTTCAGTTACCTGACTCAGACTTTGAGCACCCAAGTCAGTAAGTACGTACGGCAATGCTGTCCATGCATTTTGCTGCACCATGCAGCGAAATGTAGTATTCATTTTAAACACAGGTTTCTCGAAATTCGTGGTACTGCCTGCCTTCTCTTGAGAATTACGTCGCTGCTATTCTTGTACCACGAAGTGCGGTGCGTGCGATAAGGGCGTGAGTTGTACCCGGCGTGCCTAACGTATCCTTTCTCTTCTCCAATGGCTACTTGTGTCTGAGTGAAACCTCCGAGAGCAACGTCAATGTCGTGGACCGTGTATGACGAACAGTATGTGTGTCATAAAAGCACCTGATATTCTCAAGTGGTTTTTGCAAGTACAGGTGTTCAGATTCAGTTGCCCGAACCATAGTAGTCCTTACCTTGGATACTGCGGTTTCAGGTGGGGGGCATTCAAACTGTCATGAGGAGGCGTTTCTTCACGGTTTTAGTGGCGCCTTGTACTTGGGTAGGGGTGTGTGGGTCTGGAGCGATTGTGGTTGCTTTGTTTCTACACGCGATCAACGTCGGACTGGGATGTCATGCTGTAGGCTGCAATGACCTCATCAGTGTCATCCTCAGACTCAAAGCCAATGTCACAGGCCCCTTGAAGTATCAGGCAAAGGCATTGGTTGAGCTTGTCCATCTGGCTGTTGTCCTGGCCACCGCCATAGACACCTCTGACAGCTCAGCACTTACACTTAGACTTGATGACAGTGTCAAGGATCTCATAGTCTGGCTGTTGACAGGTGCTGCCCTCTGTCCATGCAACGTTCCTTGCCTCTGCCGTCCATGCAGACCATTGTTCCTGCATGCAAAAGCAAAATTATGCCGGAGAGCAATTGTGGCAGAGTTGAAGCCCATGTGTAAAGATGGCTGTTTGATGAGGCGAGTGGCGGCCTCTGCATGTGGGCGGAATGGTTGTCTCATTGCATGATGGACCTGTTCTTGCAGAGACCCCGCCCATTGATGGCAAACCCAAAGCACCAGACTTCATCGTGCGAGGCCATACCTGTCTTGCCTGCCACCTGTTCAATGGAGGCTGGGCAGTCCTGCTGCTTGACCGGCAGGGTCTTGCAGTATTCCATAACATGAGCGACCACTCCAGTTGTACCGAGGAGACGCTGTAGAGTGATCCTGAGCAACATAGTAATGTGAGAAACATCATCAAGCTTTTGCAGCAATTTAAACCCATTTCAGAGCCAACAGTGGTCGCACCAATGTGCTGTTCACCTATGGTTGGTGACTGAGAGACCACTTTTGTGCTTGCTGCTCACATGTAGACCGCCGAAGGTGAGCTTTGAGCGAGTATAAATGGAGAAAGATGTTCTATTGTTGTTCAGAAAAGGTGGCCAACCTTTTAGTATACACGTTAGGGCAGTAGAAGTGAAGATGCCGCATACTGCTGTTTAAGCAAAAACAGTCGTGGGGAATGTTTATCATGTCATTTTCGTAAAAGAGTACTTAGGGTGGAGAGTTTCGAAGAACTTTATGCACGATTTGGGACTTCGAAGCTCAATGGGTATTGACTCTTATTCTTGTACTGCATTAAACTTCTCCACGAAGTGGAAGTTACTAAGTGTTCTGTGATAAGGGCAGGAGTACAGGGTGGAACAGAAGTAACTACCATCGGTTGGGCATTGATGGCTGGGCTTGTGCAGGACCTAGAGAGATTTGTCATTGGCGGCAATGGAGAGAGGAGAATCAAAACCTTCAAAAAAAACCCCAGCGAAACTGGCCCAGAATCCAATTTTTGAGACCATTTCTTTAGGGCTGGAAATTTTCCCAGTACTTTCCATTTGGAGAACTCCTCCCACATGTGTCACTTCAACAAGGACCAGCGGGTCTTCTGTGTCAAGATGTGTATGAAGGGCTGTTTGTACAGCAGTTTCAAGCTGAAATTGAGGCGGAAGTTCCCTGGAGAGTCAGTCCCAACAACAAAGACATTCAAAAATCATTGCTTCCGACAACTTCAACAAACTTCCCACAAAAATCATCAAAAACACATTTTTCAAGTTTTAGCCTCTGGCAGGTCTGATTTATCCCCGAGGTTGGTTTTGATTCTTAACGTGGCGTAAAAAAAGTCGACAACTTCTGCGGAAATCCGATAGCTTCAGATGCAGATGTAGAATGCCGAAGGTTTTGGTGAGGTGGTGAGCTAAGGTTGTGATGCGTCAGTGCATAAGAGAGGTTGAGAAGGTTGGCCATACGAGGCCACTTGAGCAGTCAGCGTGCTTAACATGATGGGCCTCACGTTACCAAAGTTGACGATTCGGTACTGGCACTTGGCGAAACAAAAGAAACAAGTACTTCATGTCCAAAAAGGCAGAAAGGTCAGCTGACTCATGTAAGGGTCTTCCTGAGCGTGGGCCGAAGGAAACACTTTGTAAGGAGCAAAGACATTATAGAAGGATCTGACTGCTGTGCATTCCTCTTATGCTCCCACTTTCTCCCAGTCCCCACACAACACTGTACTTGTGAAGTACAACTCGCCATTGGCGTCAGCTTTGCTTTTTCCCGGAGATGGCACGAGAAACGACTTCTGCTGCAGTACATAAGTAAGTGTTGCACAATTGATCACGTGAGAAGAGTTGGGTCGACAGTGGTGTTTGAGTACGAACTCATCGCGAGTAAGAACCTATATATGATGACCTGACTGAAGTGGAATCGTCCGGAAGCTGGAGGAACCCATTGTTCGGGCGAAGGGTTATTTTACAGCCATTGCAGCGGCAAAAGGTTGGTTGGAGCCTGCGCACTAAAAATGCAGGAACCTGTTAGACAGGTCCAACAAAGCACTGCTCAATACGTTTATCGGTGGTCTGTGTGTGTGTGTGTGTACGTGTGTGCACGTGTGTGTGCGTGCAGCAGCAGGAAACTGGCTCGGGTTTTCGAAAATAGCTCGGCTCGAAGAAAATGGCTGTGGTGAGGTGACTCCAAGAAGTAAAATGTTCCTGACAGCAAAATCAGGAGGAGTTGGTGGAACAGGGATCGAGGGGAGCAAGAATGAAAACAATTGCTACATTTATTCAGGAGGCATTGAAAGGAAAACTCAACTAATTTAGGTCCAGTGTAATGCAAATGCAGATCCTGGCTTTGCGGCACCAAATTAATCGGGCTGAGTCATTCAGAAAAGCCAAGTTAAACTGTGTGCATACGCATGTGTAGTATACTACTTAACAATGGAATCATGTACATTTGCAAAATGGACGTTGCCACGGCCCGAGGCATGCTCAGGCGCTGACTGGCAGTGCGGCTTGCAGGGCCTAGCTGGAGTTCAGGTGTAACGACTGCACTGCATGCATGCCCTCTTCAACTACAAATAAGTCAAGGAGCAGGTCAAACATCCCCAGACCCGAAGCTTTAAAAGATGAGAACAATTAAGTGCCACTTCATCCAGATGTCATTCCTGATTAAAGCAAATGTCCTGCTCGCACATTGTGCTTAGAAAATGTGGACTACATAGACTGTGCATCCACTGTCCACCTTATGGCCTTGTATTTTCTAAGTTTTGACTGAGGTGATTTGACCTTACTTTGTCCCCAGGGAGGGCTGAGGTGCGAGAACAACATACAGCAGAGGTCAGGTCGAAACCTTAGTCAACACGAGAAAAACTTCGCGCGCATTGCGACCAAGCATGTCGTAATTTAGCGCAAAATTGCACACCCCAGTATCAACTAAGACTCCGGCGGTGACCCTGAAGAGTCATGCAACAGAATCTTATACAAAGTATAACTTTTATTAGAAAAAGGTTTTTACTTCTGTAAATGAAAAGTGAAGTTTTTTTAAAGTTGCTCTTTATTAATACACATAAAAAGAACACACTTTTTTTTCAAAAGATAGCCCTTACCCTATTTTTAGCTGGATAGGCCCAAACCTAGAATACAGTCATTTTTTCGACGGTCTGATTGTTCTTGAGAACTGAAAAAGTATATAAATTTTTCTTGTGGACTGGTGCAACCACCCAAAAGTTGTTTGCTGAGAGGGACTCTGGTGGAATGCCAAAATTTTGTTCGGCGAAAAGGTAGATGACATTCACTAGCTTCGTATTGTGAAAGCTCAGATTGATATATCTTGTCCTCCAGTGTTGACTTTTTATGGTTGCTTCCCATTTGTTATGGGTCATCTGGGCCATATTTATATTTTTCACAGCTACGTGTCTGCAGCTGGCAACATGCATCAAGACAAATCTGTTTTTCTACTGACATCGCATCTGGTCACAGTGACGTCACAATGACGTCATAGCCGCAGCCACTTTCTGCAGCCTCGAACCAAAACCAAATCTTTATCTTCACATTTACGTAAATCCAGGTCGGGGAAAAAATCAAGCTCCCGAAGCAAATAATAGGGTACCTAATTCTTCTCCGTCTTTCTTTCGCACGAAACCCTTGTTCGTGTACTACGCACATGTGTACTGCATATATTTCGGAGAAGGGTTTCTCATGGATCCTAGAGTGAAGGAAGACAGGGGCGTGCGCGCAGGCCTGAAGGACAGACATGAAAATCGCGCACGCCACGCACGCCGCACACGCGCCTGCCCATTGGTACCTAGCTCAGGCCTGCACTGCAGGCCGACTGAGCGAAGCCAGTGTACTACACTGTGCAGTACACACGTCGAAAGCAGCGGCGGAGCAAGGCCTACTAGGACTGCAGCTGCTGCGCCAACCGGTTGACAGACAGACACACACACACACACAGAGAGAAGTAGGAGGTTTCTTCTCCACGCAACAACTCCCTGGGCTTGGGCGAGGCGACCGAGAGAGCGCACGCGGCGTGCCTCATCAAGAGGCTGCGCCCCTAAATGCAATAATACATGGTACACCCGTCCTCAAAGCGTGCACAGGAGTTGCAGAGAAAGAAGACGGGCAATACGTCAGCCTGCAGCGAGGGAGGGGGAGCAGACTAGGGTTTCTCTTAAGAAACGTGATTCACAGAGAGAGAAGGCAGTGTTTGATTATCTACGTGGTTGCTTGGTGCGAGCTGAACGGCGCGCTCGTTGCGTTCATCGTCCGTGAGCAGAAGCATTTCTTGCGGTCTGCTGGACAGAAGTGCAGCAATTGCAACAGGACTTTAGAGATTGTCTCCACGGTCGACTCTGACTCTACCAGCCACGTCTACGTCTGCTAGACGAGCATCAACACCCCGGACGTAACCAACCTTGTAAATGGGTGAGTTGGACTAGAGCATAAGTGGTGTTAAAATGCATCGAGCTTACATATCTCACTTTCCCCATAGAATCATGCTGATGCAGCAGCAAAGCTATCAGCATCAGTCAGTGCTGCTCGTCGAGCATCAATATAATGATGTGGATGATGAAGATGAAGACTCCAAGTCTGCGTCAGGCATCGGCCCAGCTCCGGGCTTGTCTTACCCTTGCGATCGCTGCAAAAAGTGGTTCAACGTGCCGGCGCGCCTTGCCCGGCACTATCGAGTGCACACAGGTGAGAAGCCGTTCGCCTGCGACTTCTGCCCCAAGTCGTTCAGCGTCAAGGAGAACCTGAGGGTCCACCGTCGCATCCACACGCAGGAGCGGCCCTACGACTGTCGCATCTGCGGCCGCGCCTTCGAGCATTCGGGCAAGCTGCACAGACACGTGCGCATCCACACAGGAGAGAGACCCCACTCGTGCGAGGTCTGCGGGAAGACATTTATTCAATCGGGGCAGCTCGTCATCCACCGCAGGACGCACACAGGTGGGCTTCATGCTGTGCTAAACCTCATGCCGCCACTCCATGTTTAGTCCCAGAAAACCCACCTCTTTGGAAGCGCTGTCTGTGCCCTTAGTGTACGTTGAAATCCACTGTCACATGGAGGCCGTGACCCTGATCTGATCCCCCAAGACATGTAGTAACTGCACTGGGCTGGGAAACAGCACGATAGGTCTGGCACATTGAACATGTCGAGAGCAGACACGCAACCACATTTATGGCGGCTTTTGGTTTCTCTGTTGCCAATTGGAATTGGCACGAGTGTGCACGACTCCCCATCCCCAAACTGTTTAAGATGTGCAACAGTTCTTTTGCGTTGCAGCTGAACATTTTGACCAACTTGATGTTCAGATAGCTCGATCGTTTGGCTTACTTTTCAACGTCTTCTCCCTCTGTTTTTAGTTGTGCCATCTTATTATCCGTGACGAGTAAGCTGCTTTTTTGCATGGAGTCCAAGTGACCCGCTTCCATTGCAGTTGGACTGCGCTACCCTGAACATGCTGTCGTCTCAGTAGCCTCTTGACTCTGCAAAAGAGGTAGAAGTCAACTGGTGCCATGTAAGGGGAGTAGGGAGGGCGGTGCAGTGTTGTGATGGATGCCAAACTCCTTAGTTTCGTTCTGTCATGACATTTTGCTCAATGGACTTGACATCTTCCATTGTGCAATAATAATATCCAGTGAAACGGGCCCCTCACGCATTGCGAGAGTGGGCATTTTCCATGGAATTTTGACTTCGGCCAGTGCTCAAAGCTATTTGTTTGCACAAAGTAGTCCATAGAACGCTACCAAACATAGATTACCCTTTAACAATCTGCTCCGCTCAGGGAGAAACAGGACAGCGAACTAAATATAATTGCACCTCCTACGTGTTGGGAATCTGTATGACTCCGTTGATGTCGCACACACCTTGCATCTTGGTACTGAAGAAAATGGGCACCCACACGAAGCACCCCACAGTACCTACGACACCCGAACATGGTCCCATGCTGATTCCGAATGCGTACACAGTTTGGGGATCGAGCCGCGCACATTTACACCGTTCGCATACTGACCTACCGTAAAGATAAAGCCGTTACATAAGTGAAGGGGAGTGTGCATGAGCCGAGCACGTGAACAGCATGCGGGGCGCGGGGTTATGTCACCAAGAATATGTTAGCGGAGTCTTGTAATGACACCCAAGCAAGGCCAGACTCAGTTTCCCTGCTCGGTGCATCTGGCGCCCCTGCACGTGGACCCGACGACTGACTTCCTCACCTGTCTTTCAGGTGAAAAGCCGTACCAGTGCACCGTCTGCAACAAGGGCTTCACATGCAGCAAACAGTTGAAGGTTCACATGCGGACGCATACAGGTAAGGCAACTCGGCACTCATGACCCACTCATGTGCTGTGCATTGTAGAGAGCTATGGGAAGTGCACGAGGTGCCAAGTTGGTAGGAAATGAATAAGTGCAAAGGTACCTTTCCAATGCTCTGTATTGATTTCTCCGGTGAACGTCTGGTGACTTCCTGGCTCTACACGCGCACAAGAAAATAGGGCATCGTTCATGATACGATGGTTGATGCCTCCTGTTAGTAAGTCTGAGCTCATTCAATGGTTTCTCAGCATTGCTACCTTACCAACTGAGTGCATGTCAATCTGGCATTGAAAGATGCGTACGAATAATGGGTAAGGTGAGAGCTCAAAGGTAGTAAACCCATTTTTTCTTTCTTCCGCCAACTTTGCGTGCAGTGCAGTTGTCACATGGTGAAATTCGAAGATTTCCTCTTCCAAAAACACTGCCTGGATCAAGTAACGCTGATGCCGACACCAGGGGGTGAAATATGCTGGCGGGACCAAAATGAAATGACAAGAATATGTTTGGGCTTCAAATGTAAAGAGTTAGGTTTCGTGCACCCAGTTTGTGGTATACGGAAATGGAACCTTCATAGCTCCAAGTCGGCCTTTTGGACTACAAACTGGCTTCTTGTGCACCAATCAGTTACTGTTCCCGATCGATTTTGGGTCCACCAAAATAACGAGAAAAATCAAATATTTACTGGGGCACTGGTTCGTGATCTTTGAAAGCGCTCAAAAACTTGAGAGTCCGTTGGCCACAAAAAATTGCACATCTGATATGTTGAGGGTTTTTGCGATTTTGTTGAATTTAATGATTCTCAAATTGTCTGCAGTCACAAAACCTCTTAAACGGAAAGTGGGTCTGTTTGTGAACTACTTGAAATTCGGAAAATGGTCCCCAAAACTGTATCTTGAGGGAAAAATGGAGGTGGAGCGCTTTCCGATTTTTTGAGGGCCTATATAAAAGGGCCTGATTGATGGACCTTGAACTGATATGATATGCAACTAGTCCATGGCCAGACTCGAGAAGTCTTTGGCTGAGGCATGGGACGAATACGATTAGGGCACATCAGGTTGTCTCATGTCTTTCTCTTTCCTTGCCTACTCCAAAGCACCATGAGACAGCAGTTTCCAGACTTGGCCTGATTTTACGGAGAATTTGTGTAGCTGGCTAACAACTGCATTGCACGTGTGCACGAGTAGCCAAGTTGGCGCACGAGCATTAAAGTAGTACACATGTGGATAATAAATTTAGGAGAGTACAGCCCTTCATTTTTGGAGCACGATAGGTACGCATGACAGACAGTAGAAAATGTGTACTTCAGTAAGTAAAGTACTGTATGGCGGTTACATCATAAGGCACCATAATGACAATGATCTCTAATTTTGTTATTGCAGGAGAGAAGCCCTATAAATGCAACATATGTCAAAAATCCTTTGGCTACAACCACGTTCTCAAACTACATCAAGTATCTCACTTTGGGGAAAAGGTAAGTCGTTCACTGGAGTATCCATCTGCGTCTTCGTAAGCGTTCATCCCATAGGTAATGTCGGTTTTGGCAGTTGGGTTTGAAGGGACTGGACAGACAAATTGCTTACACACTTAATCAAGTCTTTACAGGTAATTACTGTTTTTATAAATCACCCTACGAGGTTTAGAGACGAGAAAGTCGGAGAGGTCCAAAATAGTCTGCACAACTCTTCGTTGCATTTAACACGGTCTCAAGCAACAAGTGCAAGTGTTGTACCAAGCATCAAGTCCTCAACAACGACATTACTTATGGGCATAACGCGATTTACACATTCCGCTTCTTTGCACCAGCTGTATAAATCGCGCTTCTCTACTCTGCAGCTCTACAAGTGCAACCTGTGCAACACGACGTTCTCCTCGAAGAAAGCCATGGAGATCCACATCCGCAGCCATTCCAACGATGACATTCCCAATGCACCTGATCAACATCAGCAACAATTGCAGCGGCAGGAGGCACTCCAGTGGCAAAAACAGAACGCTCTGCAACAAGAAAATGAAGCGAGGATACAAAAACAACAGCAGCAACAGCAACGACAACAACAACAGCTGCAACAGCAACGACAACAACAACAGCTGCAACAGCAACGACAGCTACAACAGCAACGACAGCTACAACAGCAACAACAGCTACAACAGCAACAGCAACGAAAACAACAACAGCTACAACAGCAACAGCAACGAAAACAACAACAGCTACAACAGCAACGACAACAGCAACAGCAACAACAAGAGTGTCGAATGCAGGACTGCACATACTTTCAACGTGATGAAGGAGACCATACTCAATCATCTTCTCCATATCACTATTTTTCGACGCGAGGATCGGCGGCGGAACCTCAGACTGTGGAGAGTTTCAGCGGCGGAGGCCGCGCCATTGAAAAACTGTATCAGAGGCCACAGGAAGAGAAAACTCAGTTGCAGCCGCCGGCACCTACGTTGAAAAGTCAGAGTTCGCAGTTTAGGTCTCAAGTCGCGATATCGCAAATCTCGACGTCGATTGCTGCTGGATCGGGTGCCATCCCTGGTCGCTACCGATATAACTGCGGTTTCTCTGAACGTCTGCATTTACCGATCCCGCCGACGTCGCTGCCGTCGTCCTATGCGGATACCGATCATTCGCCGGCACGACGTCGATTCTCTCCAGATAGCGGGGTCGCCATCGATGACAGCAACAGCAGGGGCAGCAACCAGAGCAGTTCCTCGGAATCTGGCAGTACAACAAACCTACAAGCAGTTTTCAGCGATACGCACGCTTACCATTATCGTTATCGACAGCCGCAGCAGCAGCCCCCGCCGCCGCAACAGCAACAGCAGCACCATCAACAACCACCACCTCTTTACCACCTGGGTGGCCATGGGTTGAACTTCCCCAACAAGTCCTCCTTCCCGCAGGAACAGCCGATGATGGGCCACTGTTATGCAGCTGCGAGGACGCCTGTAAAGGACGAACACGTTGGAGATGACTTGGTGGAAGCCAGTGGCAACCTCCCTGACAGCAGAAGCTGGAGCACCTCAGAACGGTTTCTCAAGAAAACCATCGAGGCTTGCATCGAGAGAGATCTGGCTAGCGATGAAGAGGATGAATTGAACAAAAAGAAGGGCAGCGCGGCGAAAAAGGGGGATGACGGCGGCTGCGACAACGTCCGGAGTCACGAGGATGTGACAGCGAAGGAGACGATGACGACGTCAGCGCCCCTTCCTATTCGGAAGAGGAAATATTTTGTGGAACAATGTGTGTGAGTTTTAGGCGTTTCGGTGTCTTTTCTATTACCTGCAACTATATATGCGAACAAATATTTATGGAGCAAAGCTGCGACCCTGTCAAGGAGAACTGCCTATGCTGCAATAAAGTATGACCGAGTCTCATGGTATTCAGACACTGATGACGGCACTGCTGCCCAGCACAATGATATCTTCATCGAAACTTAAAACGCGTGCTTGCCACTTAACTTAGGTCTGGTTAGGTAGAACTCATGGAGTTAAACTATGAACTATACTTGCTAGTTATAACTATACATTTACTTACAATTATACGCGTACTTATAACGATACATTTACCAGTGTCTTAGACAATACATTTTTTGGGGAATTGTAATACAATACTCAATACCTTCCCAAAAAAAATATTTAATGCAATTTCGATACTTTCTGCCCAAAGTATTGCAGAATAATTGTACAATACACAGCGAGAAAACCTAACTTAGCCTAAATTCAAAAAAATGGAAAACTCAGAAGCCATTGAAAAATGGCAGCTCACTTTTTTGCGTGCCACCACTGAATGTTGTGCAGCTAATTAATTTGTCCGTATTCCTCCCCTAAGCCATTTTGTTTTGCATTGCTACGCAATGTTCACTTTGGCAGGTAAAACTTAAAAAAGCATTGAAAATATATTGAAATTTTTTTCAATGCAACACAATATTTTGAGCCTTTTTTCAATACAATATCAATACTTTAGCCAACAATACAGTATTGCAATACTTGTATTACAATACTCCAAGACCCTGATGTTTACTTGTTTGTTTGTAAAGGGCTATGCTCCGTTCCATTGATGGGCACGGGCGTGCGGGAGCAGCCTCGTGGGAGACTTTTTCCCTACCCTGCGTGGCAGTGTTAAGAGCCAACAAACGTCGACCCTGGGAAGCCCACCTGATGTTTACTTATCACTATACGTGACTTGTTGACTATATGCGTTACATGGACGTATAGTCATATAGACGTTCAGTAAATAACATTGCACCGGTATCGAAAAGATTGGGAAGGATACTTTTCAAAAGCCAAAATGACTTTAAATAATTTAAATTTTGCGGTTCTTTTCCATGCAACGACTGGTCATGAGCAAGAACGTACGTAAATCTGAATAAAAATATCGCGAAAAGCAACATATCTGGCAGGGACCAGATCCGTAGAACCATAATAGGCCCCCACTGCGGGCACGGTTATTCTGAGGTTGTAACCCTCGTCAAGAAGCTGGAGGTGAGCTGCAAGACCGAGTATAATGTTGTGAGGAGGTACAAGGAGACTGGGTCATCATCTGACAGGCCAAGAACAGCAAAGACGGACATCCCTGTGCAGGTGGGAGCGTGATGGTCTGGGCAGGGGTGATGTCAGACGGCAAGCAGACACCTCTCATTGTTATCCCTGAGGGTGTCAAGATCAACCAGCTCAACTACCCGGACTTGCTCAAGTTAAATGTCCTCCCGTGGATCAAGAATGAGCATAGAGACACACTTTTCATCTTCATGCAGGAGGGGGCGCCAGCTGATACAGCCCCGAAAGTGATATCCTGGTGCCAAGCCAATTTTCCTGACTTCTGAGACAAGTTGATGTGGCCTCCTTCAAGCCCTGACCTTAATGTCATCGACTTCGCCATGTCATCCATCCTTGAGGCCAAGACTTGCAAGATCAGTTGATCCAGATGCCCCACCTTACTGTCTGAAGTAATTGCTGAACGATACAGCTGGGGTAGTTGGGAATGGCGGACGCAAGACCTTTTGACCTGACATTATCCACCTGGTCGTCTGGTTCCACTGCATGCATGCTGCTTGCAAGTACCTGGTCCACCTCACCAAGAAAGTACAGTCTGAAATTAAGACTGACCTGCACCAGCTGCAGCTGCCCCATTGTGAAGCAGACTTTGCGGTTGCCTTCTGACTCCTTGAAGAGAAGTGGTGGCTTTGGAACGATGATCCAGTGGAAGTTCAGGAATTCTTTGCCTACTCCCGCCAGGAGTAGATCGATAAGGATGACAGACTCTGGTTTGAGGGAGCTGCACCTGGACTTCCATCAACCAACTCCCTGGAGGTCACCAAATCAGCCATCAAGGGCCCCCACACTGATTGTAAATGAATGCCAATTTTGCTGTTTCTATGCAGACAATCTGCAGGCCTGGATAGCAAGGAGAGCACTGCAGGTATGGGGAAGCTGGGAAGAGTTTATTCAAGACCAGCAAACCTTCTGGGAGGTCCTGATTCCAGCTGACCACTGGCACGTTGCCACCTGCTCATGCCCCATTTTTGCAAGGAACAACCCTGCAGGCATTCTATTGGCTGCTGCATTCGTCTGAAAGTTCCTGGCTGTGAGGTTCCACTGGAAGCCAAGTGTGTGGTTCTTGGTGCCAAAAAAGTCAGAGGATGACCCAAGCAGGCACATAAGGCACTTGTCATTCAGCAGTGTGACAACAGTTTTTGACTGCTTTGTGACTGTTCTTTATGAATTACATGATCTCACAGGTAGCCACGTGTCTCTTACTCACCCATAGAAAGTGTGAAACCTTGGGAGAATGAAAGAGAAGCAAGACCAATGCACTACATGTAGAAGATGAATTTTGTTGCACATTATAATTAATAACTGCAACTCCTAAAATATTACCAAAGTAAACTAAGAAGTATGACTCAAATTTTTCAGTTTACTTTAGTAATACTGTATGAGAAATCACTGAAGTGCGCTAGTGTATTGTACATTCTGGCATTTTACTGCACATTCTGCCAATGTACTGCAAAATCCCTCAAAACTAACTGAACAACCTACTTTTCCTTATTTTCTGAACACTAGTTCTGGTCCCATACATACCCAGGTCGCAAGGGCTGCCTTTGGCACTCAGGAAGTGGACTCGAGTCCCGATTTTCTGGCGTGGCTGCCTCTCTACAGGATCGGAAAATGTTTCGGCGGGAAATTTGAATATTCGTTTCACCACCCAAAAATATGGTCAGAAACATACTGAAACCCATTGAAACTTGGTTCACATCCACATGTGAACTACGCACACCTGAATACATGATTAGAACACAGCATCAATAGCGCAGAGCTGTGGAAACTGGTGTTGACTGTCGGAAAACCGTGAATTATTATTGGGATTGCGGCTCGGTGTGAAGTAGGGTTTTACTGACGACATTTTTGAGCTGTTTTGTAACTGTTCAATCCAAGGTAAGTTGACCTGTCTGAGGGCCTTCACACTGGCCGTGGGCTGAGCCTGAGGACAGCAAAGAGCCTGAGGACAGTAAAGAGCCTGAGGGCAGTAAAGAGCCTGAGGGCAGGGCAAATACCTAGGAGAAACAACTCAAAAACATGTCCAATGACGTCTACGTTCGGCGAGGTGAGTTGCATTTTGCCTTGCTTTGTGGTTTTTGGAAATCAAAGTTCGGAAAACTTCAATTCGCCCATTCGATTCTACCATGGACTGGTCCACCGATGGTGTTGCAAGTGCATATGAGACACAATTTCTGGCTTCTCTGGACCCTATGCATTTTGCCAGGGGTGATGAGCAGTTGCTTCCTCCTCCTGGTGTAGTTGAGAAGCCCCAGGTCACCCGCAGATCTCCTGGCAGACCTGTGGCTCGCACCCACGACCTTGACAAGAGCCCTCATCCTGTTGTTTGACACTCCTTGATCTTGTTCTACAGGTCGCTCATGAACTCAGCTCACCTCCTCTTGTTCCTCCCATCACTGCCAGACCTCGTTTAGGCTCTCCTCAGCCTCCACAATGGTCCTCATCAACAGTGCCCAGAGACATGCTGATGATGTTGCAAATCTTGCCAACGGGAGAAGTGGCGTCGAGATTTGCCGATAACGGTCCTCCACCTCTGCCACCTTAACTGATATCTGGAAGTTGCTTTTTCCAAAGTTGTTGTATTTTGATGCAACTGTCACAGGCTGACAAGAGTTGCATCTAAAGAGTGCCATCTATAAACTGCAAAACTTGACAAGTGCGTTAGTTTGTGGCATCAATCACTCTCAAACTAATTCCTTCTTCATAGGCATTCTCCAACACTGTTGATGAAGCCACCCCTTGAATCCCAAGAAAACTTCAGCCCAATTTTGTCACTCAAGATTTTGTGCCATTGATGTGCAGGAAGCTAACCTCGCCCAAATAATTCATTTCTCCCCCGTTCTCCTCCTTGGTTTTATACTTGCAAGGGTCACTTGTTCAACTCCTCAAACTGAAAATTAGTTAATACCCACACCGTGCAACAGCTGCACCCATGTACATCAACAGGACTAATCAACACTGCTGACACTGTTGTGACAAGCGAAACGGACTTTGGGATGCTTCTGACCGTCGTCAATCGTTCTTGGCTGCTACCGATCGTGACCGTATGGTGGATCCAGGCCATCACAGGGCGGCGTCAATTGTTAGCAGGCGCTGCCAATTTTGAGCATGCGGTCCAGCCTGTCGTTAGGACGCCTACTGCACCATATTGCATAAGATCATGACCCCATTGCGGCTCTAGTAGTTCCATACTTCTTTCAATTTGGTTTATTTTTCCATTTAGTTATGGTTATCAACCTAGAAGCACCACTGTAACACAGAGCAACAAAGTGGAAACTGATGGCAACTGAGATTGTGAGACATTAGGCAGAAACCAGAAATCTGCTACTTCTATGTAAAGCAATGTACCTAATGCAGAAGTGGAGCTCTCCTAGAACCATTGTAAGACATTGGCAGATTTTCCTGGAAAAAAAGAAGAGACAGTCAGCACGATTGAACAGCAAAGCTGAGGAGACAACACGCAAACCTTCTGGAATGTTGAACCATGCCTACAATGCTCAATATCAACCTCACAATTCAGCACAAAACAGTCCCTCAACTGCAGTGACAAGATTAAGCCCAATATCAGATGTCGCTCTGCCTCACAATTCCAAGAAAAGACTAAAGGCCACAGAGTAAGAAAGAACAGGAGGTACTAGCCAAACAGAGGGAACAGCAGGAGGTATGTGTGTATGTACATTATGGGAGACACTGCAGGTCAACAATCCTTTGGATGGCATCTCCTCGGATGTGAAACAGAGACTTGCGGTACACATCACATTAATCCAACTCTATGGAACTTAGGATGGGATAGAGGTTAGAATATTGAGATGTTTGCCGCAGAGATTCTTGGAATGAAGGCCTTATCAAGTAGCAAATGGACTCGGGACTTTGAGCTGAAGTTCCCTCTAGAAGAGGACTGCTGGGGAAAACATGCCTAGACAAGGAGCCCCATCTTCGATCCAGCATATGTGGACTTCCTCGATCGCTTCAAGAATACATGAGGCAGAATTCCATCAGCAGTGACAGTAGGCCCAGCATGATGGCTGGGAGATTGACAAACTGGGTAAACTCAGACTTGGGACTTGATGCAGAGAACCGTTACGCACCACAAAAAGTCCAGATTACTCTGTACATTGATGGGCATAGGAGAACAGATGTTATAGCTGATAATTATTGACTGCATGAGGAGCTTGAGGAGGTTTGCCCACACCTGTTGTCAGCCAGTGATGTCAACCAGGTGCTTGAGGGCTATCCCTATGCTTGATATGTGCTTTTTTCACAGAATGAGACAATGCATCTCAGCAATGATGTCAGCACTTAGATGGTTCCTTCTCCAAGTTGTAGCAGAAAATCACTAGGGTGAACAGTAATGACATCAGACTTTCTATTGGAAGTGTATGGCTTTATATGCTACAACAAAAATCCTATGGATCCTGGTGAAGTGGGTTCTATCTTTGACAAGAGTATGGATGGATGCCTTCTGGTTCACCTTGTACAGAAGAGATGGAGATTGAGTTTTAAGTATATACAGTATTTCCTCGCTGCTTAAAAGGACTTCATTGCCTGATCTTTTGATCTGATTGGACGAGTGCATTTGACGTGCACGAGACCCTTTACTGCACGAGGGCATAACGGGGCAAAGCAGAGTGAAGCCCGAGGGCAGTAAAGGGTCAAGGGCAGGTCAAAAAATGAGGGAAATCGGATCAAAAGATCGGGTATTAGGGCCTTCTAAACATTGAGGGAATGTGTAATTTAACATAAGGATTTTGCTTGCTCGCCTCAATATTTCGGCCTTGTGCGAGACTTCCTTAGGCCTCAACATGAGGCTGACCTCATGCGAGGCCTTTGTCCTCTAAGAACGTCCAAGAAGACCGTCCTCTGTTTCTATCATTTGTTTATGCCTCGTCCTAGTTGGCCGTGATGAGTGGTTGTCGCCCTTTTTCTGAGCTGTGCTACCGGACTGCAGTCCAAAATTGATGCCGCTGACAAAGAGGTCATAGAAGATGTCTCAGTCAGAGAGTGCTTTGAGTGCTCCCTCACCACTGGTTCCCCAAATCTACAGTTTGCTTCCGTCATATTTCCGTAGCTGTGAACTTTTTGCGCAGCTTCGTGAAGATGAGCATGGTGTCTGATGTCACTCTTACGGGCAAGAGACAATACAGTTTCTTCACATAATTTCTGCATGAGACTTGACACAGTTCTGTCCTTTGTCACCTCATCCTCTCCAGGGAATATATAAAAAAAGAAAGCTAGTCATTGAAGCATCAACACAATGACAACAAGCACTACATTAACCTACTAAGACTGAAATGCCCAAAGGAAGCAACTTAAACATTTCCGCAGCTGCATCAAATTCCTAGCCAGGTGATTCTCAAGTTGCGCCCAGACGAAGTCCGAGTTCTGCCTTGAGTGAGATTGCACAGTCGGTTCATGACTTCAGTTTAACGTTATTTCCAGACTTAACGTTTATGTTCATGACTTTCGGAAAAGGGCATTAAATCAAGAATTGGCTGTACGTGAAGGTGATGTTGAATGCTTCATTATTTGTTTTCAGTCCTCAGACGAAGGTCCCCACAAAACCCTGGGTCAAAGTAAATATCGTGAGTTTTATTACAATAATGCTCTCTCCGTCCGAGAATAATTGTCCACTTTTGGCAAACGTCCCCTTTGTTATGCATGAATCTCATCAGGCGGAAGCAATCCCAGGTAAGTAAGGTGAAGGGCATAAGTACCAGAGCACTTTGTCCTTGACTAAGGTCACCTACACACTGTCATGTGCAAATTGAATCCGCTCCCAATGGGATCCGCAGAGATTTGCAATTTGCGGAAATAATAATAGCTCCAATAGAAACCATGGTCGCAACTCAGTTGCGCACGGAGCAGATCAAGTGTACTTCCCTTCTGAGGTTCAGGCAGAACAGTTCGTCGTTACTTCTCCGGCCTCGCCTAAAGAATCTAATATGGATCGGATCTAATATGAGGGTAAGTCGACCTTAGGCAGCGACTTTTTTTCTGCGCCTGCCTTTTTCGGCAGCCTTTTTTTCCACTCACCTACTGGAAAAAGAGGCGGGTATCAGAAAAAAAAGCGATGGAGGTTGCGTGATGTCAGTGGAGTCATAACATAAAAGCTGCTGGAAAAGGCGACCCAAAAAACGTAGGTCTAGCCGCAGGTTCAAGCAGAAAGAGGCAAGGGAAAAGTGAAGCAATGTGAAGATAAAAATCTGCCAATGAATATGCTCTCCAATATAATTCGCGGTTTCAAAAAGAAAAATATGGCAATACTAACTGCTCTCCAATTGAAACCGTTCATCAATGGAAGCCGCATTAGCATAGCAATTGCAGCATCAATTTGTGCGAGTTCAGTTTCTCAGAAAACAGATCTCCAAAGTTGAGAAAAAAATCAGGCATGAGTTGTTTTCTTCGGTCATTTCCTGAAAAGGGCAGAAAATGGAGACAGCACAATGGTAAATCTGTCAAATGATCATGACTGTGCCTCATGAGCTGCTTTCCAAATTCCAGCACGCAAAACTGTCACATGAAGGGGTGACTGAAGTTGCCAATAAGTCTGATGTTTCATCAAGGAATGTGTCCTGAATGTGGCTGTCAGGACAGCAATGTCTTGCCAATGGGGAAGTGGTGCGGAATGCGAGCTATTGCTCATGGTTGTTGTGGTACATCCTGTCCTGGAATGAGCCGAGGCGGAGTTTTGACATAATTCAGATATTTTGACGAAAGTTATGGTACAGGGAAGTTCAACATTGTGTCTGCTCATTTTTATAAAATCCTCACAAGACAGCAAGGTGGGGAGGCATGCCAGAGAGGCTGGAATTTTAGGTTTGTGAGGGGGTGGATGGAGAAATAGATGAAATTGACTGAAATTTTCCTGGAGGGCTCATACCCCTTAGGCCCACAATTCCACAGGAGTGCCTCAGCTCCCGGACACCTCCCCCCTGGGCCAAAACACCCCATTTGCAGGGAGAAGTTACAAAACTTCGGTGAAGCATAAAAAACTTAAAATGATGGAGACATCGCTTGTATCTTTAAGGTGCCTTGGGGGCAGTCTGTATTCGTTTGTAGAAGCATAGAACCTTTGCAACCTGTCCCAGCAAACACCGATGGTTTGAGCACTTGCATATCAAGGGGTGTGTGCGGGGCATCCTCCCACCAAAAGAGGTGGGCCGAGGGGGCAAGAGTACCCAAAAACACGTTCGCCAATTTCATTGACATTTCCCTCCGCAAAAAGCTGATTTCAAGCCTCACCAGCTCGCTGTCTGTTGAGTACTCTAACATCAAAATGGGCCCAGTACTATGGCATACCAGTGCATGTCTCAATGGCCATGTGGATTGTTGCCATGCTCACCATCTTCTTGTAGGACAGACTCCGGCATGCTGGTCGTGGCCATGATGCTTCTCTTCACCCTTTGAATCCCAGTGGCCGGTTATTCGGCCTTATGGAGTTTCTCATATACCCCAGTGGCATTTGTTTCGGCCTAGAGAATACTACATGATAAGAGCATCGTAATGGAGGATGAATGGAGCTGAGAAGATGTTGCGTCAACAGCCCTCCGTAGAACAGTCGGGGTCAAAAGTATTCATGTGGCTGGGCCCATCGAACAAATGCTACATCCCTACTCTTCCCTTAGAGGCTGGGAGACTGGGGCAGTTTAGGTGAGAACAGTGGCGTTCAATGGTCAGCGAGGGAGGTGGGCCCTTTTGGGGCTTCCTGTGGTCCATGGCTATGGCGTTGAAGCACTTGACAACATTGTAGGCTGTCTGGCGGGGGGGGGCGCAACAAAGTGGGCAGGTGGTCTTCCTCTGTGTGTCTTTCATTGCTGACAGTGCACATTCTTAGATGCCTTAACCCTATTTAACACGGGGGGGGGGGGAGTGACTGCCACACGACTGATCGAAAATTCTGGTTTGGCCTTTTTGAGGGGCTCTATATTCCTTGACTTTTCCTGTAAACATGCATTATTGTGAATAAAGTTCAAGAAGTACAGAAATCATGCAAGTAGGTTCCCTGGGCAGGGCCACGTACAAAAAGATCTGCTGGAGAAAGAAGTCGCTTACTTTGATTGTTGTGTCAAACCTTAGAAGATGACTACCCAACTTCAGGAAAGTTATTCTGAGGGTGATGATCATGACGAGGTGTTCAGCAAGAGTGACCTGGAGACAATGGGAGAAACCTCTGACTCAGAAGAGGAACCCATTTTTACCCGTCTTCAAGATGCTGGCGATGAACCCTGTACTGTTTGAATATGAGAATGAATAAAAGTAGAAGCTTATAGGTTTGTTTAAGGCATTGAAATTGTTAAAAGTGTGGGAAACACTCTACTTGACAGCCCTCGTTGCTTGCCAGCCAGCCAGAAACAGATTTCGTGGCCAAATTCTAGCATTCATCATATTGTGTGGCAGTCACCCCCCCTCAAGTTGAAGGAGATGAAAATATACCGTGCGAGATAGGGTTAAAGCAGTTATGATCGTGGTGCGAAAACTGATGACCCTCTGAAAATGCTTGGCAATTGAAGGCAAACATCATGCCCTCCACCAACTCCGTCCTCAAAGATGGATCCATCCCATCAACATTCTCTTATACAGGAACAGTATCGAATCGACATATCAGAAGTTAAACCATTAGAGTGCAAGAGGAACGAGGAAATGCAGTGAACCGGGAGGGTCTGGATCATCCAGCACCTCTTCCAAGTGAAGATGGCATTAGACTCAACACTAATTATGTTTCCCTCTAACTTCCCAACATTTTCAGAGGTTCATCATCGGGTACCGATGTACCCCGCGTGTACTTGGCTGCCCATCTACCGGTAAAGTCACAGATACTCGGGGAGAGACTCAACGACCACCCAGACGTCATTCAGCTGTTGTCTGTCAGCTGTTGAGATGACTTTTGGTGACTCATCAAAACTGAGACGATTTCATGTACACTTTACCTTTGTTATGAGGAGACCGATCTTGCAAATTCCAATGTCTGCAGATAGCTGAGATTGTTGACGATGAAGCTGACTTAGTGCATGACGAATCGCACCCTAACTCACCTGCTTTGCAAATGCTATTCCTGGCCGAGTGATATAGTGTCTGGGAGATTTCTCGATCTCCTGGATCTTCTCACATCTTTCTCTGGGTCTCTCTGCTGTGTTTTGATTGAAAGTAAAGAAGATACAGCTTATTTTGAAAGGAGAGACTTTGCTCCAACATCATAGAGGGCCAGCGGGGTGACAGCAATGACTCAGGATGCCTGGCTTGTGCACGTCATTGACGTTTGGCAGTCCCTCCTTCCCTGCCATCATCATTATTGTCCTCACGTTCTCCAAAGAGCAACTGCAGCAATGGCCTCAGTTTCAGGCTCTTTTGTTGTGACTTTGTCCTTGAAGATGGTCGTTTCAGGCGGGGAGGTTGGTCGTGGGATGCGGACCAACGCCATAAATAGAAGCCTGAATAGCAGCCTGGTTGCTCGAAGCTATTAATACTCACTATAAGCTTGATCACTACATTAACGTACACTTTTTTTCTTTACATTCGTGTTTATTACTCGCTATAAGCTTGATCACTGCATTAACGTACACTTTTTACTTTACGTGCATGGCTTTTTACTGGAAGAGTGTCGGCTAAAAGTAGAAATGCGCAAAAATATCCGTCAATTTCATGAGTTATTAGAGTACCCATGAAAAATCGCGTTTTGTAAAGTTTCTGCCATATGGACAATGGAGAATATTGAACACATCAGCAGACCTACATGGGGCAACCAATTCAAACCTCACTTTTCAATACAACACTAGAAAAGCAGGGTGTATACCGGGTGCGTTCATTGATCTCGGACACTTGAAACATGTAACTCTGACGAGATGGCAAAAAGAAGAGTTGACGCAAGGTTTTTCAATGAAAATCGTACACTTTATTTCTCTTTTACTTTTTCTCAAAAATTCCGCCATTGACAGCCATGCAACTCTCCAGGCGGCGTCGAAAGGCCTTTGTGGCCTTGATGACATCAGTGTCAAGCATAGCAGCCCACTCCTGGTCCACACTGGTCTTGAGGGCGTCAATATTGAGCTTTTTTACATTATACACC
>JAAUXU010018436.1_pt1 | contig 29069 bp, 31 predicted proteins | sample 7278151 | NCBI WGS metagenome assembly JAAUXU01 (sample SAMN14350113, study PRJNA611818) | marine sediment metagenome | isolation source: surface marine sediment (1.8m) | place: French Polynesia: Moorea | collected 2018-08
CGGTCGACCACGTCTATCAGCAGCAGCATGATCAACAGCAGTCGTGGTAAGAGAAAGTCGTGGCAGTCCCCAAGTGTTCGCGTCGTCCACTTGGTTCAGGCAGACGATCTGGCCTGGTTGAGCTAAGACCACGTTTGCCTCACGCCTCCTCAATGTGCGACGTCTGCCAAGGTTTTGTTGAGAATCCTCTTCAAGACCAGAGACAAGTTTTATATGCGAGATACTAGACTTTTCTGGTCAAAGCGCAAAGCGTTCGTCTCAACTCCTTCAGCGCAAGGAAGGATGTCAGCAAACTAGAGTACAGTAGAAACAAAGCTTGTAAAAGCACTTTGCTCTCTCTCGCCGTTGCTAGTGTAGCCTTTTCCCCATATCGACGACTGAGCATTCACTTGGCCTCAGTCCAGCAACCGTAATTTTGCAAGAGAGACAAAAAGTGGTAACGAATCCTTTCAAATGATTTTTCTTTGTCATCACGGTTTTTTCCGGCTCAAACAGAGAAAACGCCTGCGCCAAATTGCTGCCCCAACACCTTCTACAGGCTGGTGGTCATAACTCAATCTCGACCTGGGATGGACTTAAGCCAAGTCGATTCTTCGTCGTCGGTGTGTAACGTGAACGCCATCAGACTGGTGTTTTAACGTGAACTTCATCGGGAAGAACAACGAGTAAACCAAAGCAGACATGACCCCCTCCCCAGCGATTTGACGCAGAAGCTTAGTAGCACTTTCTGCCTTTCCATGAGAGCTTGAGCTTCCTCAGGTATTTATCGCTTGACTCTCGACTCCATGGACCGACTTGACTCGAATTCGCACCAAACGAGACCCTGATTTACCTTTCACGGAGCTTTCAGCGTATGAAAACGAGCTGCTATCGGAATTGCACGAGTTGCGCAATCTGCCCAATTCCTTGTGCTACTTGACATAAGTTGGTCTCGCTCTTTGGTGCCAGGAACCTTTTTGGCAGCTCTGTCGGAGTCGTCTCTATTCTGATGCCAGTCACGTTTGCCTTAATATTGGTCCTTCATCATTGAAAACAAATGGGAGTCGTTTCTTGTGACTTTCAACGAAATTTCGCTTCCCTTCTCTGTCTCTCCCCCAACTCAGACTTGTGCTGCTTAACCCGACAAGTGAATCTGGATTAATCTCTCTTGGGTCCACCAGTCCGTGAGATGCATTTCTGCTCCCCTGGAGAGGGAAGAAAAGACAAGAGAAAGCCGAGGAAAAGAAATTCGGTCTTTCCTACACTCCGTTTGTAGACTAATAGCAGTGTAGACAGAAGGACGCTGTAGTATGTACAGACAACTTTCCTCTTTATGCACTGAAAGACTTTGCATGACTCGTCTGTGTCCGTCCGTCTGTCCGTCCGTCCGTGGCACAGCTTGCCCTGCTTCTCCAAATGTCCCTGCTCAGTCAGTGGAATAAGCGATGGCAAGAGGAAGTAACAGTTTTGATGCAGATGGAGCCACGCAGAAAACGGAGCCGACGATGCCGACGATGCCGGCGATGCCGGCGTAGCCACCCTGGCTTGTCCAGGCACGAGGCATTTCAGCATCGTCACATTGGTGGAGCATTGGAGCGGAGAAAAAGCGCGACCATTTTTTGGATCTAGTTGCACTCATTTAGAAATTGTGTTCCAGACAAATGAAAAAGACCTCTAGTTCTATCTGCGCGGAAGCAACGGGAAATAAAGAAGCAATTGTCCTAAAAGCAAGCTCGTGTCAGACAGACACGCGGTCGTCGCCGTCGTCGCAGTCGTCACCGTCATCCTCGCCGTCGCCGTCGCCGTCGCCGTCAGTGTACGTCAGGAAAAACACACCCACTTTGTTGGCAGCAGGCACAGAGTACACATACATAGAGAAGGCAGGAGGAGAGGGAGACAACCTACTAATGTTACACAAGCGCATCAAACAACACAAAAAGTGGGACTTTTTCTTCTCCACCGACAATCGCGATTGCAACGAGAGAAAGCTCGAGATTCGCTGCACCGGAAAGAGGCAAAGAGATGGCTTTTTCATATCTAGGAATCGTATATCTGATGTGACGCGAGAGAAGGGACGAAAACACCTAAGTTTCCAAGTGAAAAGAACAACATGATTATTAAAGTCTCCACAGCTGCACACGCGCAATGACTGTACTATGATCCACCAGAGTCTCTGTCTGCTCAGTTTAGCTCAGCCTGGCCTGAGCGAAGGTGAGCCACTGAGAAAGCACGACTGCGCCATCTTCGGCAACACCAACGTGACCAAGAGGACGTTGGTGACGCAGGTGGCATGGTTCTTGTTATCCGCACCGGCATTGCACGCATTCTCCTTGCAACAGGACGAGCAGACGTAGGAGTCCTTGGACACGTCGCACTGTCTGGCGAAGCCCAGCGCGTCGTCGTCCAAGTTGCACGGAGCCAGTGAGCACTTCTTCGTCACCGTGGCATTTTCGTGAGGACCTGGGGCAAAAAGAGCAACATCAGACAGACACTTGGGGAGGGGGGAAAGCTGGCTTTTCATCTTCTGTCCTACATCTTTCTCTCTATAACTTCCGTAGTACATTTGTGGCTGCCGGATAGCTGAACAAAAACGTCCACCTTTCATTATGAGCGGTGCAGAAAAAGGGGTGAGCTTTGATGTCTGAACAAGCAAAGAAGTCTCTCACCGACTTTCCTGATGATGGTCTCGCACCGGTCGTAGGCCTGATCGTTGGGACACGCCTTCAGATACTTGGAGCGGCGGCACTCACTCACGCTCTCGCTCTGGCACTGGTAGCACACCAGGTCGTTCTCCGTCGAGGACACCAGGGAGGCTGCACGGAACAAGAAAGGAGATCATGACGACGAGAAAAGTTGCGGGCGCGTGGATGATTGATTGAGCTTACTCTTCTCCTGTAAGGTGGCCAGAAGCAGGGTGATGGAGCAGAATATTTTTCGTTTCATCTTCCCGCCTGCTGGTGCTGCTGCTGCTTTCTCTCTCAGGGACTGCGGAGAGGTCCTTCTCAGTGATGTGTCTCGTCAGCTTCGTCCTTTCCCTCCTTCTGACCAGGGTCAACGATCGTGGGGTCGTCGCCGATGTCCGTTGTCGTCACGTCGGCTTTTCTCCGCCTGTGGAAGTGTTGCAGAAAGCATATTACTTCTCTCTCTCCCTCCCTCTCTCTGTCTGAAAGTCTCGCCTTCGCCCTCTGGCTCGTTACTGATACGCTGCGTTGAATGTCTTTCCTCTCGCTCTCATTCTACTCCTCCCCGGCGTCGACGAGCGCCTTTGAGCGCTTGCGCCCGACGTCGTCTGTGCACCAGCTCTCACACGATTTATCCCGGCGATTAGATTACTTGGAAGCGAGACAGACACGCTCTCGCGCGAGAGAGCAAGCAGCGCGTGCACTCCATTCTTGGGGGGGGGGGGAGAGCGTGGGGAACGGCGGGGGGGAGGGGGAGGGGTGATGCACTCTGGCGATATCTGCAACCCCCCTCCCCTCCCCATACGTACACACAAGCATGGAAAGGAGATGTCTCCATTTCCTAGTCATGCTACCTTCATTTCTTGCGTCCGGCGCTACTCTGGTGCCCGGCCTCTGCCAGAGGCTTTACTATCAATTATATTCGTGTCCTCTGAGGCTCCACGACTCTTTGGTTCAGAGGATCAGCGTTACTGCTGGCCAAGCTCAATCTCTGGCCAGATTACCCGAAGAGAAGTACAGAAAGGAAGTGGGGGCAGAGAAACTTATGGCGCCGGAACAGAAATGTTTTTGGGAGGAGGAGAAAGGAGCTTCCAGCTGGATGGATCCTGATCGAGCGGAACGAAAGTCACGTCACTATACCTTGTAGCTGGTGCTTCGTCACGCTGGTTGGGCTGGTGTCAGTCTGTCACAGGTACAGCGCCGCCTGGGTGGTCTTGATCAGCCAATGAACCTACCTCCAGAATGGACTTGTCGTGATATCATGTATATTAACTCAACTTCTGTACCAAGCAGTACAACGGCTGCACGTAGAGCCAAGGCGAGATAACTTATGTGTCGAAAAGTACAAATTTAACTCGTAGCACTTATTTCAAACTGTAAAAAGTCTTCTCGAGTTAACACGCTATAATGCCGAACTGCACAGCGATATGCATTATAAGAATGCGCTCACACGACCTACATCTGGGTCATGCAAGCGTATCTAAAGCTGACACTTTTGACCTTTTCTGACCACTAAATGAAGGATAGCTAGCGAAATAGCATAGGCAAGTGACAAAACTGTATACACGGCTCGAGCTCCTTTCACTCATCCATCAGGCCGTAAAATCCTTCTTCCGCCAAATAGTCATCGATCACATCGAGATCTTCGTCATCCTCGAGATCCGGCGCTCGTATGCGTATGCGACGTCCGCCGCCCTCACCATTGTTGGCACCCCGCGCTTGTGGCGGAGCAGGGGCTGCTTCTGCGGCTGCTGTATGCAGCTGCGGCCGCTGGGGCTGCTGTTGTGGTTCTTGCTGCTGACGTACTCTGACAGCTCTGTGAGAGCCCAAGTTTTGTACCGGTACTGGATGCTGGGGAAGTAGGAGTTTCTTTCCCGGCACTTCTTGAGGCAGGGGTGGTGCTCGATTTTCCGGGGCTGGCGGCTGTGGCGGTGGGGGTTGCGGCTGCGGGTGCTGTTGGTGCGCGGGAGCTGGTGCCACAGCGAAAAAATTGTTCTGACCCCCTCTGGGTGGCGCCCATGGCTGCGGCTGCTGCTGTTGCTGTTGTTGTTGCTGTTGCTGCTGCCGCATCACAGGCCCCACTTGACCTAGCACCAATTGATGAGCAGGAGGCGGCTGACCTGCGTTGGGACGTTCGAGAGGAGGGGCGACTCCAGCCGCAGCGGCAGCCACGTTAACGTGTCGCTCAGGTCCGGGTCGATGTCTGTAGCACTCCGCCGGCATGAACACGTTACGCGCGAAGGGCGCATGTGGAATGCGTACTGCAGGAGGATGGGGTAGAGGTGGCTGTCCCGGAATGGGAGGAGGCATTGGTGGTAGTGCAGCCGCCGCGACTGCCCCCATATGATTGCGAAACTCGTGCAGCGCCTGCATCTCCCTTCGCCTTATGACCCTGTCGCGCTGTCTTTGGGCTTGCCTGAGTCTCAGGATTTCGCCTACTCGGAGCACGAATCCATCGTTCCAGTCTTGATGGGGCAGTTGGGGCACCTGGGCCAACGGAGGCATGTGAGGCATCTGTGGGCCTATACGGAACCTAAATAAAAAATGGGTTCGTCGCATTAGGGAAATTATATTGTTGACATCAACGGAACCAAGAAGATGACGAGGTACATTTTTTCATACCGAATCATGGCCTCAATTTGCTGCTGCTCTTGTATGATGCGTTCCCGTTCGATTGGGTCTCGGCCGAGGAATACGTCGATACCCCCCAGGTCCCCCTCCTCCCCAGGGTTGTGCAACAGCAAATTGGGATCATCATCACTGCCTTTTCTATATTGGATGACTCCTTTCGTGGGATCATGCTTGAGCTGAACCTCCGGCTCCTTTTCCTCAATCTCGTTTTTGGCCGCGATAGCGCCCTTAGCCACTTCTTGTTCGTGGAGCTGCTTGTTGTTAGACCAGAGCGGACATTTACCCGGTACCGGGTTAGTTCCTTGTCCATAAAAGTGACTGTAGTCTTCCACGCGTTTTCGACAGATGTAGCACATCTTAGCACCGCACGAACAGGTCATCTTATTGCACCCGTCCGTCTTTAGGAAGGGCTTGGTGCACTTCCAGCACTTGCGTACCAAGGCCTCGGTCATCTTGTTCTCGATGTAGGTTCTCTTTCGCACCTCTGCATCCTTCTCGACCTCTTCGCAACGGAAAGGGATGTGTGAAATCTCTCGGCATAGGCGACATGATTCTTTGCCACAATCGGGATTCTGACACTGCAAGACTTTGTTCTCCTCGGGCGTCGTGTCCATGATAGTGGCGAATTCGCAGAAAGGACATCGTTCAAGCCCCTCAAGTTCAGCTTGCTCCACTTCCGCCAGTTGGATTTTTCTCAACCACTTGGAGAAGACGTTGGCCTTGAGAGCGTTCTGAAGGGTCATCAGTTCAAAAGGCTCCTCACACTGACCAAGACAGGTCAGAGCTGTCTTCCCTTCGCCAATGGCAACGTCTGACGCACGCTGAACACACTCTCTGCAGAACAAGTGGCCAGCTTTGCAAGGGAGCATGTCTTCCAAGAGGCACTCGTCGTTACAACAGCAAACACATTCCAACAACTCTTCTTTTTCCCTCGCTTCTTGTATCTTGTTCTCCATGTCTCTCCGCTGTTGTTCTCGATATGCTGTCACGTCCTGATCAATCCGTGAGAATTGCAACTCCCTCAGGAAGTTTATGTCTATCTCGGATGGAGCAGAGCACTCATGATCGGGCCTCTTCGTTTTCCGTTGTCCTTGTTGGCCCTTGTGCTCCATTAACTTTTTGTAGGCTGGATAGTAAAGGCCATTGTAATGGGTTAAGGCTCTGTTGATAACGGCAGCGTTCAGGTTTCGAAACACTTTCTTCAAGTGTGCAGAGGCATGTCTCTTGTAGACGTCGGACACCTTGCGCTTCAAGTCGGAGAAGTAAGACTCAGGGTCGCCGTCATACATATCGAGGATTTCTTTGGCCGTCAATTCCTGTGAGTACTTCTCTTGTAGTTCAGCCTCTTTCTGTCGCTTGTGGTACTCAGCACGGGATGGAAAGTCTTTGCCCTTTTTCTCCAGCCCCTCATTGATAAACATGTTTAAAGCATTGTCGTCGTGCATCATTTCTGTTACCTTCTGATGCAGGAAACCGGGGTCGGTGTCCGGAAAGAGGCTTTGGACCGTGGCTAATTTTCTCTCGACCTTTTCTTCCTCCGACTCCTCTTCGGCGATTGTCGCCGCAGCAGCAACTGCTGCTGCAATTTTGTCGTCATAATCTTCCATTTCGGCGTTGTGGTATGGGCGTATGTGCCCTTCCTGTACTAGGACAGATGATGTCGGCGTCGCCGCAGTCGGCTCAGCTCTTACCGACCCATGTTCTTTCTTCTCAGGTGGTTGCCAGTAGTCCGGAGGGCGGCTGTTCCTTTCCAACAGTTCATTGATGAATCTCTCTATGGCCGCCGGCTTCCCAGCAAGTTCTTCAGTTTGCTCCACCAAGTATTGTCTGGGAGCGTCTGGAAACATGGCCAGAAACTGGCTCAGGAGGTCCTTCTTCTCCCCTTCGTCGGGGTTCGACAAGTCTACGATTGGAGGTGGCGGAGGGGTCGCAGCGAGATCGACAACTTCGACTGATGACGACGTTGAAGAGGAAGTGCCAGAGCCTGAAGTGACGGTCGACGGCAACAGGCTCTTGAGGTCTTCGCGCATTCCTACGAAGTCCCTTTCTTTGGCTTGACTTGAACGACCGGGCCCCCGGTTCTTGTCCTGCCTGTGCGCTTTAAAGTCAAAAGGACCGTACAAGTCCTCCTCTGAGAGCTCAATTTTGGACCTGTCTTCTCGTTTAGTACTGCTCTTCTTAGTCTCAGTGGCGCCAGAGGAGCCGCTGCCGTCGTCACTGGCTTTCAATCGCTTAGGCCCGGTGTCGTCTGCAGCATCTCGGAGTATCTGCTCGCGCATTTCTTCGTTGAGGTCTAACAAGTGTCTTTTCTTCGGCTTCGTCTCCCCGGAGTTTACGCTGTTATTAGCTTGCTTCCTTTCCCACTGATCGGGGTCCATCTTCTTCGGCACCCTGTTCTTGCTCTTCAAACCATTTCCTGACTTGTTCTTCTGATGCTTCGCCTCCGGTGAGGTTTCCCTTCGAGACAACTCCTGGTAGTCGAGCTCTAGCCTCTCTTCCAAGAACTCGTTTAATACAATCTGTAAGTAGAAGAAATTTCCCACTCCGTACCTATTGGGTATTATGAAGCATTGGCTTTACCAAATATTTTTTTTCTTACGAAAAAAACCCTCTCACCTCTACCCTCCTGGGATTGTCTATATGAGCCTCCACGTAGTGATAAATTTCGTCGAATGTCTTGTGCGGCGCGTACTTCAGGATGAGGTTGGCGTTCTGCGCCAGCTCCTGCCTCAGCTCCTCCCGTCGCTCTTCCTCGCCCTTACTCAGCTCTCTCATTTGGTGTTCGATGAAGACGTCAACTTCGTCCGAGATGTTGTTGTCGACGTTGCTGTCACCACCACCACCACCATCTCCTCCCCCTCCTCCTTCTCTGCCCGCAGATTCGCCGGAACCGCCCTCTGCCGGGTAGGCGTTCGCGTCGGTCATCGGCTCCGCGTCGCCGCCGGAGGCGTTGTTATTTGGGTCGTTATTGTTGGCCAGGTCCTCCGCCACGGAGTCCAAGCTTTCGTCCCGCTCCTCGTCGTCTGAAGTGGCGTCGTAGGCGTCCTTCCCCACGCCCTCCTCGTCCTCACCTTCCTCCTCTTCACCTTCGTCAGAAGACGCCGGCGCCTCTTCTTCCTCTTCCGTTGTCCTATGGTCGACTTGCGACGCTTTCTTTTCCGTCGAGGAGAAGGTGACGACCATCGTCTGCCGCGCCTCCGCCGGTGTCCCGGTGTCCCTGTCCGTGGCCGTGGACGAGGAGGCCATGGCAGGAATGGGCAGTACTAAAGTGGTGGTTAAGCAAATGGGGTTTAAACAAGCACCGTCAAGCAGCACTTGGTCACACTTAGGACTTCTTCAAGGGTTATCATGTCAGGTCCGTGTCTGTGTGTCCTTTGTGTATCTGAATGTCCTCTGATCAGTCTTGTGAGCGATCGCAGCTTTGCTGGCCAACTTGTCCGTGAGTCTGCCCACTTCTGTTTGTTCCTGTCCTGTTCGTTTTCTTCGTTTCTTTTGCTGTTGTGCCTTGTGCTGCGGCTATTGCTGCGGCGCTGCCTACAGCAACGTTGTTGCCTACAGCTCTGTTGCTACGGTACTCATCCCCCTCAAGATCTTGCTGCTCTTGCTCGTGGAGGAGGGGGCGGGCAGAGCCAGCAGAGCCAGCCAGCCAGCAGAGCCAGCGGAGGTAGCAGAGCCAGCAGAGTCAGCAGAGTCAGCGGAGCCAGCAGAGCCAGCAGATGGATGGGTGTGCAGCAGTCAAGGGACGTGACGGTCTCCAGTAGCAAGGAAGCTGTAGACAAGGTTGGTAAATAAGCTTCCCCGAGAGGAAGGGGAGGAGCCAAAATCCATGACATCACTGGGAGTCAGTCAGGACTCCGCGGCTCTCTTGTTGCCTCTGTTGGCCTGTCGCGGTCCTAACAGTCTTGTGGGTCCCGTGCAAGAAGGCTACGGCATCTTAGAAGTCATTTACTCTGTTCTTTAGCTTTATTTTTAGATGTTCAAAAACAGACTCTCAGTGACGTCACAGCTCCTCCCCTTTTTGTCGGCGAAGCTTATTTACCAACCTTGTCTACAGCTCCAGTAGCCATTGGCAGCTGTTTGTTGTGAGACGACTGCGACCTGTCTGGGAAGAAGGAGAGGAGTCCAGTGTATATAGACTCGGTATCATTGTAGGAGTCCCGGACGACCTGTCCGCTACTGCTGCTACTAGCTTCCAGAGAGGTAAAGAAGGAGAGACCACATGCTTGAGTAAGGAGGGGGAAAAAGTCAGCTGAAGCTTGGGGCATTCACAGTCAAAGAGGTGAAGGAGAGAACGGAGGACGAAGAAGTGTCCCCTCACAGTCTGCTGATACTTGAGGCATGAGCGGTTTGCGTGGGCAGCCCTTGCCATGAGTCTGCCGCAGGGATAAGGAATTTCCACAATTCATGCCCTGTGGTTTTGAGGTGGAAGTTTGATGTGAAATGTGTAAATGCTATTTATTCTCCGGCGCAATATTGAGTACAGAGATTCGGTGTTGCGGCTGCCGATTTTGATGCCATGGTGCTCCAAAGGAAGCCGGCTGGAGAGGGGGACACAAGTTCTGGTAGGGCCTGTAGCTCATGCCTAACATGTGTTGATGATATCGTCTCTGTTTTTTCTTGAGCCATGCCCCAAGCACCAGCTGATGCTGCATAAAAGTTTAGCCTCCTCTGGTGCTGGTAGTCCTTCTCTATCTCTCCGATTCAAACAGAGAGATGGACTCTGTATGAAGTGTATGTTCATATGTAGTGCCACAGTTCTGTCATGCCCCAAGCTGCCATTGACTTTTAGCCCCCTGTTTATGACTCCGCTGTTTGTAGTCTCTCCTTCATTATCTCTCTGCTTGCTTGCCACAATTCTACCTGCTGAAATCCAAATGCTCAACGACGGAACTACGCTAACAGAGCTTTGTTGTTGTTGTAGCTGCTGTTGCGCACCTGATGCCCGGCGGCAGCGGGGGCGGCGGGGCAAAGTCCCTCCTCCCTACCTAATAACCGCTTGCTTATTGTCCTGCGCGCTGAGATGGGGCGCTTTGGTTGGTAGAGGAAATGCTGCAACAGCACTCACTCTCTTTCCCTCCCGCGCAGCTCCGACGTGATGCGAAATTTTAGGTCGCGTCGCGACCGAAACCAATTCTTTGCGTCACGAGTCAATCGCTTGTTTTCATGATTGGGAACGTCAATAATATGCAAAAAAGCATCCTTCTCTGGCGACTCTTTTCACTGCCTCCAAATGAAGAGAAAATTACTCTTCCTGAGAAAAAAGAGCTTCAAATTGGCTTCATTTTCGGGTGAAATGATGAAAGTCGTCACTAGATGGTGCTGCTGTGCATATTTCACAGACATTCGTAATTGTAAGTTTTGATGCCTTCAACTTCCTGTAGTATTCATCTTTCGGGAAGTGAAGAAATTCACCGAGGAAGGTGCGAGGTGTCATAAGGCTCTTTCTGGCCTATATTCATCTCTCCAGAATTGCAAAACCTTGTTCTCATCTGCTGACGGATGAAATCCGACATCATGAACTATCTTTCCTTCCGCCAGAAATTCCATCCGCCTCTCATCGCTGACGACACGAATACGAAAACATCTATCGAGCGTACGATGTCCTTAGTCAGATAACGGATAAATTTATATGTGAAATAATAACTGTATGTTTATTAACGACGTACGTATATAGTAGTGCTATATGTACCCAACTTGGACTTGATTGCTAGAGGGTTTCGTGCTACGCTTGCGAAGGGGTAGCAAGAGGGTTCATATGAGTACCCATTATACGTGGTTGATCTCTGATTTAAAGCCCAAAATTCGGAATATAGATATGTCGTCGGTTCTAGCGTGTTGAATTATTACTTCCCTCTGGAGAGGGAAAGATAGTGCAAGAATATTTCCCTCCAGACAGAAAGTAAGCAGGGAAATAGTCCGAAAATCGTGCGTTAAAGCACTTGGTGTGCAGTACCAATGCTTCCTGGTCATGGAGTTACCTAACCTACTTGCTAGTCTACTGCACAGAAAGCAAATTTTCTGTGCCACGAGTATCATCCACACATTTTACTATATTCAGTAAGAAGATTACCTATACAATGAGTCATTCAAGGCACACTGAGTGCTGTTATTCCACAGAGGGTAACTTTACTGGCACCAGTAATATCATCTCCTTCCTTAGGATAACTTTATCGCTGCTTGTAACTCCGGGATGTAACTCTGGTTCGCTCCATTTGCTGCCCATCCAAATGAGTGCTCTGCGTTCCAATTTAAGCGCATCCATGTAACACTGAACTACGCATCGAAATGAACGTAGTTTTTTCACGGTGCAGTGAGACGTTCAACGCCGCTACTGAAAGTCACGAGGCTTGACCTGACCTAAGCAGTCATTGCCTAACCCAACTTCGGTTATACTTGACTTAATTGAGGGGCGAGCCTGAGTGCCAGTACTGAGGTGGCGTCGAAAGTGTCACTGCGCCCTCTATGATCAAGTTTGATGTGCACTCATCCATTTAGATGTGGAGTTCAGCTCTGAATAGATGCTCCTCAGTTGACGCGCCTTTTGGTGCGCAACAAACATTTTCTCCTCGTGTGAATCAAAGACTGATCCAGAAGAATTGTCCTGGTTGACGGGAGGATGCTTAGAACTGACATCAAGCCTTAACTGAGACTGCACAGCGTGAACAAGATGAGCGTCACCGAAAAAGAGCGACGTCATTCGTCTACAGAACACCCCTCATCTGCTTCTTCTTTGGTGCCGTAATCATTATACCCAGATGGACGACTGGCTGACGTGATGCCTCTGTTTTCACTTCCACCCCTCCCCTCGCTTATTTCATCATCTTCCGGCGAAAGTTCACGACTATGAACAACCAGTACGTTCATAGCTTAGCTGCTCCGGTCCGTGTGTGTGTGCGTGCGTGCGCGCGTGTGCGTGTGCAATGCATTTCTCTTAGGGAGAAGAAAGTTTAAATTTGTCCATGTACATCTCATTTCTCTGTCCGGGGTGATTGATTTGTTCTATGCACATGATCATGGATCTGAGAAGCTCCTCTGTATCTTTGAACAATCTGACGCGGACTCTTTTGGAATACATTCTGGATCGTTGCAAGTTACCGGTAAGCGTGGTCAACTTGATGCCAGGGCTTAGCGTTGTTTCTCTCAATGCCTCGCCCTTGCAGCGTGACCTCGACTTATCATCAGCAGAGCAATCTTGAACTTTCAACAGTCTCATCTCACCAAAGTGCTTCTTGCGCCATGTCGTTATTGCTCATAATGTAATTTTGGATAGCCTGAGGCATTCGTCAGATGACGATGGCGTTCTCAGCCTCCAAAACTTTCAACTGCACGATCGGTTTTATAATTTCTCTGTCTTCTTAAGTGCGGCAGATGAGCTGAAGCATGAAAGACGACAGAAGCAAGGGGGAAAGGAAGGTTGATGCAGCTAACCGCGGTCAGAGCCATGTGCACGTCCGTCGAGTGCTAGCCCAGGGAGGGTGGTGACGACGACCAAGCTAAAAGGACTTCCTCTTCTCTCTTGGCATCAAGCATCCACTGCATCTGTTCACTTTTGCATTGGAGCAGATTTCAGAGTGAGCGAGGCCCACGGGGAAGGGGGGCTGCGGGTGCGCGATTTTTCCGCTGCTTCCTTTGGTAAAAGCGCACATCATCGTCATCATGGCCGGTGGTGCCCTTCCTTTTTCTTCTTTATAGATACCCTTTCCCGCTCGCTTCAGTGATCACGGCCGCTGCAGCCGCAACCGCAGCCGCAGCCGCGTTGTCGCCGTCGCGAGACGGAGCACATAAATGCGCTCCACTCGTGGAAAGCCTCACCAGTAGTAGTTTTGCGCTCCTCCGCATCATGACTAACTGCCACGACGGAAGTAGTCAGGGCGCAGTCGCACGTGTCGTCGTCGCGGTCGTCGTCATCTCACTCGCCTACGTCTCCGAGACCGCCGGATTAGCACATCATGGTCTTCCGCACCCTGAGGACTACTTCTCACAACGGTCGGGCCACGCGATGTACGAGGAAGACAATAACAGTGAGTTGAGCAGCGCCGGAGAACGGGTGGACGTGGCCTCTTCGCCCGTGTGGCTGAGCAGCGCCGCTCACTGGGCTGGTGTGCCCAGCGACCTGGGTCCCTCCAACGTGTGGCAAGGGTGGGGCTCAACATCACCTGCATTTCAATCCGTCAAGGAGACAGTGAGGGAGACAGCCACTGGAAGCGATCCGTTCCAGCTCCAACAGTTTCCATTGGGTCAAGATGACGGCAAGCAATACAAGCGCCAGGTGAGCCCACAGGACTATGAGCCTCCACTGGCATCCACACCATTTCAACTGCCAGAGGGTCTGCGTCAGCAACAACAGCACTCGTTTGGCCCAAATGCCGGCTTTGGCGAGTCTCCAACCTTCCAATCCTTTCACCAGCCCAATGAGAGAGATCACCAACAGTTACCAATTGCTAGATTTCGTGCTTATGGCACCCAAGACGACGAAGAGGAAAAAGCGTTAAGGCAGAAGCAGTCCTCCCAGCTCTCTTTCAACTTTCCCAACCACTTCCAGCAGGACACGGCCAACTTCCAGATCCCCAACTTCGAGTTGCAGTCGTCCCAGGTGTTCGGCTCTCCCTCAGCGGAAGTAGAACCAAAAACGTCGTTTGAGGTCCCGAGATATGAGCCCCAATCCTCGTACAGAGCGCAGTCCCACCCAAGTCCTATTAACTCTTATCATGTACCTAATGATGAAGTAAAAGTGACAGGAACTCGCTTTGCCGACTTTAACAACAACTTTCCAGTCAACATGCACTTCAGTGGAAACGACGACAGCGTCAAGCTGACCCAAGAGTATAACACCAAGGAGAACTTCAGATCGCCTCAGTCGGTGCCCCTGGACTTTGAGAGACCCGTGAGGCACAGCCCATCCCAGTACTACGATCAGGAGCTGAGGTCTCAGACGCGAGAGGCGGAGAAGGACAACAACGAACTTGTCTACCACCGACGCCCCACTTATTCTAACGGTGAAAGTATTCGGGGCGTAGGCGTCGGTGTCAGCAGCGTCGGCAACGTAGGTGAGGCATTTTACCCGAGCTCCTTGCAGCCGACACCTCCCCAAGCGGCGAATGCTGCACCATTCGTCGTTGGACAGACACAGACGGACCCATCTTCATTGTACGATCAAAACAAAGCGCTAGGGGACCAACAACTGGACCAAGAGTTCCGCGACTACACACAGCATGCATATTCTGACCGCGAGCGTGGCGTAGACACGCGTGAGAGGTTCGCTGAGCAGTCAGCCGGCGACCGCGACCACAAGTATGAGCAGGTTAATTATCGCGACCCCATCCAGAGGGTCTATCAGCGTCAGCCTGAACATCAAGAAACCGACTACGGTACCAACTACGGTGCTGTCGAGGCATACCAGGGGGGCTTCTCCAGCGAAAGGTTTGATCCGAAGGAGTTCGCCGAGAGAGACGCTCAGGTCAGACCTCCAGGAGTCGAAGACGACATCGATGGCGATGACCGTAACGAAGAGTTGAGGATGAACTACGGCCACATCGATGCCGCATCAGAAGCACAGGATCCTGACGAAGACGACGAAGGTTACTATGTGCCAAGAGAGTCGAGGACAGAAGAAACTGTGGGCAATGACGACGACATGGAGGAAAAAGAGGACATGAAGAGCCTGTACAGGCAGCTTGAGCTGAAGAGGATGCAGCAGGACGCCGACGGCCAGGTGGGCCACAATCCAAGACATCAAGAGCAACAGCTCAGGTTCCGCCAAAGGACCGGGAAGAGATACGCTTATCCCTGGAGAAGGGGACTGAAGAGGCAGTATTAACTATCAACGGCAGGCTCCGTTCCACTTCAGTAGCTTTCATCACGAAGAGCACGTGCTTTGTGTCACCATCATTCGGTCATATTAACCATCTGTTCATTAATGAGTAGAAAATAAAGTGCTTTCTGCTCCCACCAATAGACCATGATTCCATGAGCTCCTTATGGAGCGTCCAAGGCTGTCGTATATGTCAACGGGAGTTTGGACAAATGTCTCTCACCATGACATTTTTTCCCTCCTTAGAAGCCCGCGTCACGCTCCTCACTCGCCAGCTACTCGATTGACCTTTGTGGCGCGCAATTCAGACTGTAATTCACTGTAACTGTCGAATTAGCTCTACTCCAACCCATTCAAAGCAGCAACATTCACCGGGGAAAGGTCAGACGACGACCTCGCGCCAGTTGCATTACAGGAATTGCTCTGAGAAATCAGAAAGGACCACCAACATCATCTGCACGCACAGTCTGTGGCATCGAAGCACTCGATTGCTTTATGTGACATCTGCAGTGCGCGTAGATATTACAAGGAGAAAGAGAGTGAGAGAGATTACCTTCAACATGCATTGCGAATTTTTCTGCTACCATGAGTTATGGCTGACAGCGAGGATTTATCAAGGCGGTTGTGCAAAAGCCTTTTAACTCAAAATGTGTGACAGTATCGGTTGCCCCCGGTACTGGTAGAGCAGTAAAGTGCTTCTGCATATGCTCCTCGACAGCCATTCACGATCACTTCGAGCACAGACGTTTATGGACCAACGTTGTCACCGCACGATCGCAGATGGACGAACAGGTGACCTGCACTTACTGGTCCCTCCCTTCTGTGGACACTGTGCACCAGTCAGTCACACTTCAGGAGCAAGAGCACCAACATTCTACGGGCGACGACGTCATGAATATCAACCCCGAAACCGAGACTCAAAATTACGTCGAGGTGCTCGACAAGGCTCATGATGACGAGGAGGACGTCGTCGTCGTGTTGGACGAGGATGACGTGGAAGTCGTCGTGGAAGTGGACGGCTCTGCTGCCGGTGGACCTGACGAGGAGGTTCTCTGCCTAGACCCAGGCAGATCAAAAAGGGACACGCTGCGGTGCGGCATCTGTCACTATATAGCCTTGTCAAAAGATGCCCTGGCATCCCACTTCAGGGCACATCGCACCCCAAGAAAGTTTTATTGTCACCACTGTGAATATTCAGCGCTTCACCTCTCCAGCATGGAGAAACATCAAGCAGAAAAGCACAAGCGTCGTGGCGTCTCCGAGACGAAGCTTTGAAGGAACCAGGTGCACTATTTCAAAACATGTTGATATGCATCCTCGATATCAATTCGCAATAGTTGTCTCCATTTTCAGAATTTTGAAGACTGTAAGAAATAAATTATGAGTAGTAATGCTTCACATGGCATGGCTGTAGTGGTGGGCACCGTCTAACTCGGGTTTGGGTCACCCAATCTTTGAAAAGTCCAGCCCACCCTTTGCTGCTCTATTACAGGCGCTGCCGTCTTTTGCTCGCAAGTTAGTCTTCGTCGTACGTAAGTGCAACGTAAGTTACTAAGGAACTTTTCTACGTACGTAAGTTACCGAAATCGAGCACAATTTTCTGGAGGGCTCCAGATTCTCCAGGGGAAGATTTCCCCTCCAAACACACACCGGGTTCGCCAAGCGCGCCAATCCCCCCGTTGGGGGCATTTCATCTTCCTCTCCGCCGTGCGCAAAGTGAGAGCGCTTCCTAGAGGTGGGCCAAGCTCGAGTTTATGCTATCTCGGACCAGCTCAAGGGCTGAGACCAGATATGTTGGCTGAATATTGGGAGTATGTTGCTTAGGCACATAAATGCAAGGAAAAGCTAACATTTTGAGCATACTTTTATTTTCTTGAGCATCAAGAAGTAGCTGGAGAAGGTTGACTTTGTACATCATGACAAGGCTTCTCCATCAGATCTCCTGCAGTACAATTATTCTTTTTATTGGCTATTAGCACGGATCGAACTTTTCGGTTCGAGCCCGAGCGCGGGCCCAGCCCGCCCCACCACCATTGCTGACAAGCATACAACCACATGTCTCTAGCGTGCATGGCACTGAAAGCGCTTTTCGAGCGCGAACAGGAGGTTATGTGCGGGTAACGAACCGAGGCGGGGGGGAAGTAACTTCATTCCTTGGAGCTATAGAAATAATTTTTAAACAAAGTTTACGAAAATGTGACTCTTCAATTTGGGGCTGAATCGCGTCATAATCAGCTTCAATTGATGCATAAAGCTCACTGGTACCCGATGTGGCTCTCGACTCATTCACATATTTTATGGTTTTAACGACTAGAGAGATACACTGTAGATCATGACCCTAACTAAAATTTTGGAAGAAGTCGCGACCTACACGGCTCGATAAATCAGTAGTGCTGTGCATGCATTTGTATTAACTAGAGTTTTAACTGTAAATCTTGTGCTGCAAAGTTCTTGTTTCTACGTCAGAAATTTCTTAAGAAGGCAAGAGATTTCTTTTCTTGGTCCCGGCATTTCCTGCAGCATCTCCATATTGATCTTCTTGGCCTTGCCTCAAGGTCCAGTCTGCCCGTGCTTGTGGTCAAGACGTTTCTCACAATCACAAGGAAGTCAGTACTCACGTGCTAGTTACGTCCCATCCACATGTCCTGAACTCGTGCTCAGGATAGGATGCGCACTAAGTTCTGGTTTTGCGGCGTTCTTCAAAACTTTGTCTACGGTCAGCCTCCCCACTTGACCTCAACTATGGGAGCGGGGGGAACCTGGTCTGCAGTGTTCAAGGAGAAGCCAAGGACTAGGGACGACCTCACTGTCTCAAGTTCAAGTTTTGCTTGATCTCTTGATGAAAACACGATTCGTTCTGCCTGCCAACCTCCATGCACATGCGTGGAGGTGGTGCATTGAGAAGCAAGAGCACATTTCTAGCTCAGTCAGCTAAAGTCCCTCTCGGATGTGACTTTACGGAGGCGAAATTACGGATGACCATGCGGGTCGTTATTTGCTTCTCTTTAAGCCAGATCTTTTAAGGCTATGAGCACGAACCTGTGTGAGATGGTCCTTGAGTGGTCTGCTTCAGTGCTGTGAAGGAGATTCCACCGCATCTGGTCACCTTGTCGTCCATGGCCGTCAGTCCATCAGCTTCGGGAGGTTCCGCAGAAGCCCCCGAGGACTGCAAGAACCTAGTTGTAAAGGACATGAAAGGTTGGAAAGACAGATTTGTCGACAATCAACTCTGGAGACTTGTCACAGTAGATTTGTCGCGCTTCGAACTTGTTCAGGCAATTGCTTGGATCAAGTTTCGTCCAACTGCCCCAAACTTGGGTGTGACGACCTCGAGCTGATCCAAACTTTATCCTATCTTTGCCAGGCGAAGCAGGGGGCTGATCCAAGTGTCTATACGTTCTAGGCGAAGATAAAGCCATCGTCCTCTTGTCTGCAAACTTTTTGGCCTGGAGTATTGCCTTCCTTGCCACCTCCTCATACCACCACCAACCTCCGCTTAGATAAGTTGTCGTCATCTTAGAAACAACACAGTGGAACAAGTTTATTGGTCTCTGCTCAGGACCGGGAGAAGTTGCACAGTTAAGTTAGTTGCATTTTTGAGCGCCGTGATTTTGCTCCGTCCTTTTGTTGCACCCATAAGTGACTGCACGATTAAGCATGTTCCCCTGCACCAAATCTGAGAGGACTAAAATGGAGACGGTGAACAGGCGGAGAATTATTATTACTGGAACTAGGTCATGAAACTTTTCATTTCATATAGCAATAAATGTGCGAGCATTTGCGTCTGGGCGCCTGCATTGCGCTCAGCTCTGGAAATGTCAGAAAGGTGTCAAGCATCTCCAGTTCCACCAGTACTGGTTTGGTGGAAGAAAGTATTACTGTCTTGGAAGCAAAAAGTTCTGCTTAAGAGCGGGAGCTCTGAGGAGGAGGAATTTGATGCCTAGGAGGTCTGGCAATAACTTGGGTATGCTTTGAGTATCGCTGTGCCAGAAATTCTTGACCGCCGGCTCGATTATGGCCTGCTGGAAGTATGTGGTAGTATGGGACCAATTGTCCAGTAAGGTCCCTTTTCCAAAAGCTACTATTCAAAGAAAACACGGTGACTGATTTTATGATTGCCTGAAATTCACCTGGACAAGTCTGAATTTCAACCTAACATCACTGGGACTGTCCGAAAATCAGCTAGAAACGCCTGAAACTGAACTGGAGATGTCTAAAATTGACTGAGAAAAATTGCAGAGGTTTACTGTTGAAGATGTATCAGGCCTACGTACGAATGCGCGATGCTGCTTGTTTGTAGAAAGAAGTTCAAAATTTTTCATTTTTGTTGGTGAGTTCAAGCGGGAGGACAAAATGATTTGGAGGAAAAAAAAATTGAATGCCAAAAGGAAACTTCCCATTTTCTAGTCCCATGAGCTGCTGTTTTTGTAACCACCTGACTGATGTGAACGTTGCTGCGAAGTGCTGAGAGGGTCAGCTCAGTTGACATGCAGATTGTCTGTGATCACTGATATTACCAATAACAGTGCTCCCCAATCAGCTCAGGAGAAACCCCAGATACTACCAAGAGCTTTGGATTTGGTGCTTTGAACTCGTCAATGGTAAAGAACATGTACCGATATAAATGCGTACATCGCGAGGGAAAAAAAGACGTTAATGCCCTAGAGATTTCTTTTCATCCTAAGATCATACCCCAGGGACTCAAGAAAAGGTCAAACTCCCTCAGAATTGTTAGGTCGCCTTTAGAATTTAGCAGCATTGTTACGCCTGTATAAATAGCTATGACGCAAGGGTCTCCCAGACGCAGAACTCTTTTACAGGCATACGCAAGCACTACACTAGATTGCCCGCTCTTTGGGCTGACTGGGCTGGGTGCGCGGTGGGAAGAGACACCTGTTCACAAAACGATTGCGTCAATCCAAACATTCTTGGCGAGGATGATGACAACGACGGAGAGACGGAGAGACAGACTGGCAGGCGGTTCTGCCATTGTCACAAAGCCCTGAAGCCAAACTACGAATTCCCTTTTCTTTGAAGCGTCTTCATTGACCCTCGATGGCCCTGGGGCAGCTTGATTTCCGTCGGCTCCATCTCGGGAAATCAAGCCTGCCCCAGGGCCATCAAGGACATCGAGGGTCAATAAATTGCTACTTTACTGAGAGGGTATTTATAGCTTTGATGGGCAAAATTGAAACTCTCGCAAACATATGTTTACTGACGAAATTTTTGACTCTCCTCTTTCAGATTTTTTTCTCATGTGTACGTGCAGATGTCACTGCGAGCCTTCTGCCCAAATGGTCGGCACCATGTCTTTCAAAGGTGGGCTTAGTGATCTGACAAATATAAGAGCAACATGAGATCATCGAAAAAGTTGATAACCAAGTTTCTATCAGGAGTACCTATGCCTACCGGTAGTTTTTGAAGCAATCACGGCGTCTTAGCCAATTGCTGATCACCCCTCGTGCATCTTGAACGAGGACATTCGTACAATCGTACTTTTAAAACATTGACGCGATGTTTCTGCTTTACTGTCGAGTTCTTCCTGCTGGAGCTGGGTTTTAAAGAATCGCGTTACAACAGTATTTTGTTCACTTTTCAACCACCTCCAGAAAATTTCAAAACTTACTTGTAAAAAGTCATCAAAAAATCGATCTAAAAGCAAAAATATCGCGTCAAATTGCAAATTGCCTCACCTTACGTGGTCCTTATTTAACTCGTTGTCTTGTCATTCAATCCTCGGCATTTGACCCCGTCCTCGGGCACTTTACTCTCCTCGGGTCAAATTGCCCCAGATTCAATGACAAAAGCTCTCGCCAATAAAGGCCTACGTTATGGCAATTTATAGTTATTAGGTTAGCGAAAGTTAGGAATTTTTCTCAGGGAAATTTGACTATTTCCGACATTTTTTGAAATTTCTGCCAAATTTAAAATTCTGAGGATTTTTAAGTTTTTGGGTTGTTATAAGTCTTACCCGGCGAAACCTATCTTCCTAGGAATATTGAGAAGATCAAACTGTGCTGGGTAGGAAGGTCAGTGCAGGAGATCGATTCAGCGTGCACGAGGACTTCCCTCGGGAACACGAAGTACACGGGACTCTACCAAAGGACTCTACTCTCTCAGGCCAAGAGTTACTGATTGGATTGATCAGGATCACCTGATCAGTGTCATCAGGAAGACCAAGCAGCTGGTGGCCCGGAAGAAACTCTTTGACTTGAGCCTGGAGGAGGATATCCTGGTCCTGGTCTCAGGTCCTGCCAGAGTCATGGTGAAGCTAGGAGGGATGGTGGAGGCTGAGCACTAAATTTTCACGTGGGCTCCATCTTGCCGTGGTAGAACTCAAATGCTAGAAAAGTCTAAAGCAGAGCGAGGACTTAAGGTGAGGTTAGACTGGGGCACAAAGTTGCGAATGTTTCCAGGAGACTACGTCACGTGTCAAGTGTTTATGCTCCTGGGACACAACTCTCTGCTACTGTCAGGTGTCACCAGGGAACAGTAGCTGAGAAACAAATGAAGATGCATTGCCACCTTGTATGCAGCATTCTGATACAACAGGCTGGTCCATGTAGACATGGAAGCAAAACTCGATTGCTACAGAGTCGACAGATGTACGATGTACATCAATCGACTGCTCTGCAGAGTCAACCCAAAATAACACCTACCTCTTCTGAATCTGATAAGTCTGTGTCCCAGACATAGACTAGTCTACATGTATGGTGGAGGAATGTGTCCAAGGCAATCATATCTGAAACACAGTTTCTTGCAATATATGGGGCTCTGTGCTCCAGCCTAAAGCCGCCTTGAGCTGCCGCGACCAATGACGACGAGGAAGGAGGCACCTTTGCAAGAATTGAGGACGACAGGGAGCTACAAGAGTCCTTTCTGGATGTCATCAAGAAAATCAGGAGATCTGTCAAAGTGTTCAGACAGTCTCCCATGAAAAATGACATGCTGCAAACTGCTTGCACTGGGAGGGGATTTCAGTCACTTACACTCACGCTAGATATTTTTACTCGTTGAATTTTCCCGCCTGAAAATGCTGAGAAAATTTCAAGGGATGAGAGAACATGTGGAGGCTGTCCCGATAGACTTGGACAAGGAAAGCCGTCTTCTTTCAGAATCTGAATCTTCACTCACGAGGGATATCTCAGCAGCTCTGGAGGTGATAGAAGAAATGCCATCCCTGGAGTTGTGCAAGGAGAGTGACGTGCAAACTGCTGACCTAATCTTTGAGTGTCCGCTGACCAAGCTGGAGGAGCAGGAAGGCCGGGTGTCAAAGGATCTGTTTAAGGTGGTGAAAAGAAGAATTCTCGGAAGAAGGCAGGTGAAGCATACAAGCCTCGTGATCACGGTCAAGGACCTTGCTGGGGAACTGTCATTGGAAGAGGGAAACGAGTCGAAGTATCTACAGCGCTTGCCAGCCGCTGAGGTGGCCAAGATGACCCGCGATCTGTTCGGGCGTCTCTTTTTCAACAGGATGGAAGAGAGGGTGGACGATGATGTAGTGGGCCAGGTGGCTTGCAGGGTGACTTGAACAGTTTTCTAGTAAAGAGAAAGACGAAGGCAACAGTCACGTTCAGCTCCTAGTCATCTCCTGAAGATGTGCTATGCCGTCTTGCAGTGAGATGATGGCTTTTGCAACTTCAGACTCCAGGCCGAGCTGCCTTCAAAAGCTAAATGCCCCATGATGTCACGTCCACCGGATGAAGAAGACCTTTAGCCTGATTGGACACTTCATATCCAAGGACCAAGGCTCCATGACAACACAATCGCCATACTTCTCTTAATCCGCTGGTACCTTGAGAACGAGCAATAAGAGGCCTTAGTATGTTATAATACTTTGCATTTCCCCCAAAATACTACTGAAAATTATTCACCGTTTTGATTATTAACCGATCTGTGAAATGGTGAAATCGACTGACGAAATTGACCCTCTCAACTTGACTGAGTTACGAACCCTTTATAATATTTGCTTGCTCGCTCACTGAGCACATAGCAGAGAGCAATGCCAGAGCAACATTTTTGCCTGACGACTGCAGGAGACATCGCACCATCTATGCATTCAACAACGTATACACGAAGAACTCAGTAGCATCCTCAAGCACTGCCTCAAGTGCAGACCCAGTGGGCAGCCTGTCACACAAAGCCAACCTCAATTCCATCCCCAGCAGCAGCTTCATGCTGCTTATCATTCCCAGATTAGCCCTGTGCCAATCCAGTGCAGTAGGGACGGATGCAGAGACGTAGGTCAGCCGCGACTGCACCATGGGTGATGCACCGCACTGGTAGCAGCGCTCTTGTCAAGGAGGATTATGGAGCAGTACTAAAAGTCCATGACATGGAACTTTTAAAAATTACCTCTGCCTGATGTTGAACTCACACACATTTCCTAGTCTGATTCTGATAAGACGCAGTACTGTTACTGCTCGTATTCCATCAGTCAACGCCACCATTACTGCAGTGGTGCATTGCACGTGCACATCACCTCGGTGTCAGTCACACCGTACATACGTATGTAATTTATGCATGTATATAGTAAATGAATGGAGCAAAGTAACCTCTAGCCAGTCTTTTCTGAGCAGTGCAGTGAATGGGTCCCTCACGCCTTAAGATCAATGCATTTTAGGCCAAAAAGCTATACATTTAGGACAGAAGTATCAGGCACATGTGCATGTGAATACTGATGACGTGACGCACTTGTACAAGTGTGGCAATGACATGACGTCAGTGACAAAGAGACAGTCGCAGAAATGTCGAAATGTCTTTGGAGTAAGAAAGTGACAAAAATGTACGGATTTCGTCTTGTTTTTCCAAGTAAATTGTAGCTTTTTGTCGGTCGGCTCATTCTTCAGAGATTCGGCTTGAAAAATCTGATGGCCTTGAATAAAAAATCTTATAAGGATGGAAGTTCTCACGAATTTCTTATGAGTATGACACCAGCTCAAGGGAGAAATCTGAAGGAATTTTTTTACTTGCGTATTAAGTGTATGTAATACTTCAACTTGACTTTGCGCATAATCGCTAATCTGACAAACTCTTCCAGTAGTACATACAGGGTGTTGAAGTAGAGTAGGTGTAATGTGCGCCATGAGAGCAATTTTCGTTATCTCTGCTGTCAATGTAGGAGAGCTATCTGTTAAGTTTCTTTCTGGGGTGCTCATTGTGTGGAGTAAGTAAGGTATGCAAGTCCTATGTACAGGTATGTCGAGGAAAGAGGCAAGAAAAGAATTAGCATGAAGAAAAGGAGCTCTTAATTTCACGTCATCCGTCACCAACCATTCTTGGCAATCACCTCGCGGCCTGTCTCATCGGAGGCAAAACACAGTGTGTATCACAAATTTGTGGGCAAAACTTGCCGGCCGTAAGCCTCATTTTATCTTCCACCCAGTGAATCACATCGTTCTTTCTCCGTCCTAGCACTGTTGGCAGCTTTTCCTACTCCTTGCTCTTCTTCACCTTCCCCATGGGCACTGGCGCTGGTGCCAGGTAAATCACAGATGAGCACGGGGTCTTTGATCTCGGTTGCACGAGATTTGCGCCGGGGTGGTGCAGTCATCCCGCCGCGGCTCCTCTCGCATTCGGCAAAGAAAATGGTCGCAGCTGAATCGCCTATCCTTGACACAACACCACCGTCTTCATCTTCTCCATCCTCGTCATTGGCTCCATCGCCAACAGTGCTACTGACACCCTGTCGCAGCATCACCTGAGCAAGAGTTGTTCCTTTGAGAGCTGTCTGAGTCTCTGCATTCGTCTTTTGCCCTGTGACTGACACAGACCTTGCATTGATGCCCGCAGCACCACCAACAGCAGCAGTATCTCCAGCATTGTCCGTGGAGTCGGTCGACGCCGCAGCCCGCGGCTGGTCTTTGTTCGCTCTTGCAGCTCTCGTGTTACTGTTCTTTCTGCTACTGCCGGCACTTGCATGCCCAATTGTTGTGGCAGCGGCAGCGGCAGCGGCGGCCTGCTTGGCCCTGTGTACTTCTTCTGGAGCGTCCTGGACGAGGATGACGCGGTTGTAGGCCTTCCACTTTTTGCAGTAGTTGATGTACACCTTGCACTGTATGTACATAAAGACGATTCCACCAGTGAAGCCTACAGCTACGACTGCCAGCTTTGTCCAGAACGGCCACTGCAGCTGCTCCTGTCTGATCTCTTCTGCCGTGCGGTCGATGAGGACGTAGAGCGACCACACCACGCATAAGACCGCAGCCACGTGGAAAAAGATGGTAAAGTAGAGTCTGCGACGCTCACCAGAAGTCATCTCCAGCTTCTCCCACTGAAGAAACGGCTTCACCTAAAAAAATGCAGAAAGTCGTAACAATGCAGTCCGTCAGGTGAAAACACCTGTCATGACTAGTGAATAAAGCAAAACATGTCGTATTGATACGGTAATATAACTTGTTGAGTGCTTAGCTGACGTGGGGGAGCAAAACACAAGTTATCAGCCTAATTTCTTGAGCAAATGCTCATACTTGCATAGGTATGGGGGCCCATTGGCAGCACAGCTCCATTCAGAAGAACATTTTTAAAGTTTCTAACTTAGTCTGCATCGACCCAACTCGTCGTTATATACCTACGCTCTGCTGTGTCCATCACGTAAAGCGGTGCTAACAACTGGGCTACATTAATCTATAGAAAAGGTCAGGGGGAATTAAATGCTCATCAATAATGTATGCACTATTTTCATTTGCTCTGCACAGAACATTGGTATAACGGCTACCCTAGGGTTGCACCAAACAAATAATTTATGACTTTTGATCGTGCAACGGGCAATTAAAAACACCCCGATGAGCACTGGGTGTCTGTCGCGGGTTTTTTTTTTTGTTTATGATGGTTTGTACTGCCATGAAGAAAAGTCCGGTAGATGTTAGCCCCGAGTCCTGATTTAAATGACGATATGCCTTGAATACTGTTGAAATCACTTGAGAAAGTCACCTTTCAAACACAAAGTAACATCATAACAATAGCATTGTTCTGACTTGACCAACATACTGAGGTCTGATGCACTGAATGGTCCCAACTTTTTTGACGCCTCATAACTCGGACAAAATCTTGACTGGAACTGAAAAATTTCTACAGGAGGAACTGGTGACAAGACTCTTAAGAACTTCATTCGTCATTGAACTAACTGAACCTATGGGCTTGAAAATACTTTAGTACTCGTACATTCTAAGAATTTTCGGCTTCGTGAAGTTTAATGGGACAAAGATTTTTCTAAAATTATTCATATATGATCTCTAATTATTCAAAGAAGACCCCTGACGTTTCGGATAATTTGGAAGCCCTACCGTGTAGGATCAGTTTATTTGGCTGCTCTTTCCCCGCGTGGTTCGCGGTTGCGGAGATCTTTTGCTCGGTTGCTAAAGGCCTTAAACGAGCTTGACGTTCCATTAAGTATGTTATCTTTTCATCAGTGTTTTGCAATGTCAGTGAGAAGAGTTTCAGCGTGACCCAAAAGTGGCAGTTCCAACAGAGCTTGAAGTCCGAAAAACATAAACAACAGCCAACTCAAGTGGCCTCATTTTCAAGCGCAGTTGGAGAATCACGTTGTGAACCAAGTCCAAGTCTGAGATCATCCGCAGAGAGCTCTGTGTGGTGCTCCTTGCTGCCAACGCTCCCTGGAGGAAGATGGATAATCCAACGCTGCTTGAACTTTTGGAGAAAATGAGACATCTGAGAAAGCTGTCCTGACCTGGTGCACCCACTTGAGCCTGTGGTTACCAGATAGGGAAAGCAGCTTCACGGTGCGCTAGCAAGGTGTAGCAGGTCAAGATGGTTATGGACGGGTTCGATAACCCGGCCTGGATGTTGCAGATATTTCTGTCAGTAGGGAGACTCAGGGAGACAAAACGGAGTATCACCTCGAGTGATTGGGTGACTTTGAGAACTGTCAAGTGTGTTTTCAGAACATAGCGCAAAAATATTTTCCGTCCAAGACGCACGCCTGGTCCAGGAACCTGGAGGGAAAGTCATGTTCCTGAAGACATTCCTCGAAATCAGTTCTCCAACCAATGCAATAATCTCTCTTACACCTCGCTGTCAGCACTTTGCCGGTTTCAGATAGAACATACAGCACTGAAAAGACTAAAGTCATCCAAAGCTGGTTCGACATTGGCCCCGGTTCCTGATTGGCCATATCCTAAACTATTCCGGCTTACTACCTTCACAATGAGCAACTGGGGAAAAAATGTAATTTGTCACTGCCTTTGAAGTAGCAAAGCGCAGAAAGCTGAATGATGGAGGAAGTGACATATTTTGTTGCCCTCATTGCAGGGTGCGTGGAATGATCTTGTTAGCTTATCAAGAACAACTTTTTGAACAAAAAGGTGACTATTTGTTGCGCAGAATAGTTATAACTAAATACTATTTAATACAATTTAGAACAGCTGTCCTTGGCCATGATAATCTTCTCCAGACGTGGCTAAAGGCCCGGCAGGTCTTCCTGACGTACACCGTATCCATCTTCTTCCATGCCTGCCTGATTGTGAACTTCAAAGCTGCCAAAGGCCTGTGAGGAGCCTTGTTGACCTCTGCCTGAAGATTGGCCCAGATGCTGTGATCTGGGGAGGATGGCGGCCAGAACTCCTTGTCTCACAAGCTCGCAAAGTTCTCCAAATCTGGGCCTGAGTCTTTTTGGACATGGGGGCGGTGCTCCATCATGTTGGAACCTGTAGTTTCCTTCTGGATAGAACGCCTCAAGCCAGGTCTTCACCTGCTTCTCTAGGATATCCAGATAGACCTTTGTAGTGACTTTGAGGCCCTCCCTGAGGAGGATGGGGGGGGGACAGGTGTTCCCATCTGACACCACTGGAACCAAAACCATGATGTGGGCGTTTTTTTGATCTTGAAGGAAAACTTTACGAGCTCAGGGCCATCTTTGGCAGCCTTGGTTCTGACGTAGCGGGTGTTACGACTGTTGGGAACGGCATCTGCCACGAAGTTTTGCTCTATGACTACTCATTTTTCCACAATATAGGATCAAAGTTATGTCCTGTTGCACAGGCTCGTACATAACAGTTTGACTGTAGTGTAAACAAATATGTGATCCTACAGCAAAAGTGCACATCAGTTCAGTTTTAGAAGAGCTCCTCTACGGAAAGTTTCTCAGTTTCTTAGCTTTCCATAGAGGGATGAACCACTTATGTAGTGAATTCAATCCAGTCAAACGTTATTGCTGAAAAAAGAAGTGGTTGCACTGCACTTACTGCATAAAGTGTGTTATAAAACCTTGAGTTAAAAGTGCTCATGGGATATGTTCCTTAAGAGAAAATGGTTTGACGGAAATCTTAACCTTATGGCCGAAGGTCAAAAAATGATCATTTTTCCAAAAAAGTACCTTTTTAAATTAGCCTAGAAGGCGATATTATTTGTCTCTGTTATTACTGCCATTTTGCTTCTCATTTGATTGATCTTCCACCCGTTTTTCCTTATCTCCACACACCGCTCATAATCCTTCTGCAGGCCTATTTTATCATATTCCCTGCGTGACGTCTTAGTTGCAATAGAACTGGTCACTCTGGACAACGCGCATGGGGACGTCAGTTGGCGCTATTTTCAGCTTCACATGACCAGAGGGAAGCACGAATGAAGAGATCTAGAATGGACCCAAAGAAAATAAAGGAGGGAGAAGGTGAACGTTGCCCTGGCTCGCTCTGAGGATTTTGAGGCGAAAAGTCAGCTGTCGTGGGGGTCCTCTCTTTCACAGATAACTTAAGGCTCCAGTCACACATGCAGGCAGACTCAGCTGCTCAGTCGCACTGCAGCCTAAAGTTATCTATGAAAAGGGGGCCACCACGACAGCTGACCTTTTGCCACAGAATGCTTGTAGCGAGTCTGGGCATCGATGATTCACCTTCTCTTTCCTCTTCTTTTGCTGCCGCACTTTCCATAACTGCATATCATCTGTTGTGGTGGCCCTCTCACTCCGCTCCAAATAAACTAAAGGATAAACTCCCCTTTTCTCCTTGGAG
>JAAUXU010128649.1_pt1 | contig 29029 bp, 23 predicted proteins | sample 7278151 | NCBI WGS metagenome assembly JAAUXU01 (sample SAMN14350113, study PRJNA611818) | marine sediment metagenome | isolation source: surface marine sediment (1.8m) | place: French Polynesia: Moorea | collected 2018-08
ATGATTGAATAATTCAAGCACATAAGCATGATTTACAGTTCTGTGTGGGCAGGCAGAGAAGAAGTGGAAAACAATGACATTTCTCAGCTGATATCCCAGGCAAAACAGGGATCTATTGGACAGAAAGACGTGTAACCCTTTGATGAGCATAACACAGAGCAGCAATGAATTATGTTAAGTATGATGGAGTGTTGGGCCTGCCCAGAAGCAGAGGGTCCGAATGGCAGCAGTCCAGAAAAGGAGGCTTTTACACCGAAGGCGATGAGGCTCAGCTGTGGACAGTCGAGTCCCCATTGGGTCTTGCAGGACAGCTGCCTCCAAGTGCTCTGCTTGTGGTATGGAGTCAGTTGCCATGGCGTAAATGGAGGTTGTTTCGAAAGTCTAAAGAAAGATTAGTGACCAAAACTTCAAAGGTGGAGGATGTCATATAAGATAGTTGTGCACACGTGCATGCGCAGTGCAAGGGTTAAGTTGTGTTCTTACTGTACAGTTCGTTAAATGTGTGTTCTACTGTAAAATTTGATGGATCGTACTATGGTGATAAGGTGATCTGGACTGGACTGTTGCTCATGTACTTTGTAAATGGTCTGAGTACTCGATTGCCTCGTGTCTCATCACCTCGCGAACCTCTGTCACTCGTTCCGCGGCATCTCGACCGACCACATCATCGTCTTCTACTTCGTACATCATATCCTGGGGGTCCTACTGGAGGGCGCGGATCGTCTTCTACGGGATAGACTTCAAGGGAAGTCTACTGGACTGCTACCAGCGTTGCTTGGACGGGGTTTGAGGAGGCCAACGATCTGGACAACTTCTACGTGATGGACAGGACGGGGAGCGAGGTGAAGGGCAGGCGTGATCTTAAGACTAGAATCATCGTACTGAGCTCAGATCCAGTTCCAATTGATCAGTCCATACACGTTCATGTTCATACCATCTAAGTTATCCTTAAGATGACGTTGATTCGTTTCAGAAAAGATGCCAATTATATCTCTAGTATCGTAAGAACGAGTGCATGCTTTAGTGTAAATTTAAGTCCAGCCACTCACTCGAGCTCCGCGGCACGTAACTCTAAGTTCTAGTGTAAGTGTACTTTGCTTGGGTCTTGAGCACTTTGTCCGGGGTCGCTTACGCTAAATCGTTACCGTACGGACAATAGTACAAAGCATAGTCTGGTCTTGGCCTGGACACCCCTGATTTTCCGATTCCAGTCGAGGCACATATTTCAGGAAAACTGAGAATTGAGCTCTCCAAGCCTCATTTTGGCAGGCAATCAAAAAATGCTGAGTTGTCTTTATCTGAAATTGATGAGACTCTCAAGATGTTATAGTTTCACTTGTCGAACTCACTAATTCATATCACATTTTCCTTTCGTCCTACTCAGATACTTGTTCATTTATACGGAAAAATGAGTGAAGGTAAACAAGTATTCTCAATATTATGCATCCGTCGCAGACAGCTGAAAAGGCTTTTCCCAATTTTCCCCTTACAGGGTGATCAAAACAAAGTGCAATTTTTATAGGCCGGTTTGGGTGCTTTCATCTACGGATCTAATTGGTTCAGAGCACAAGTTACAACTGACACGTGGACTTTTTACCTGGTATTTCGTCAAGGTCACGAGCGATGCTGTTGCCATTCACAGCTAACAACTCATCCTGCCCGTGACAAACACTTGTAGCCTCAGCCCGAACTTCATCCTGCCTTAAGAGACCTCCATCGTCCTGGACCAGACCCATACCGGCTGCTCCAGTAATCCAGAAAAGTAGTGCTTGCGCGCCTCCCAAAAAATCTAAGATCAAGGGGATCGAGGACACTCTTTGATGGTCTATTTCTCCTCACTTTAGTAAGGGTTTCTCCCTGGTTGTTTTGCCTGATCTGCAGGACGAAGGTGCACTTTTGGTCAATGGTGTCCGGATCTGCAAAAGCTGCAATAAGAAGCGGAGAAAAGCCGCATTTTCCCAACTGGAAAGGACCCAACTCGTCTTTACTGTTTCTCATGGTCACCCTGTAGTTATTTAAGGCGCAAACAAGCTTCATTTCGCCTGATAAATGAGCTTTTGGGGATTTGCAGATGAGCTCTTCTAGGAGCTGCCATCGGGTCTGACAGGGCTCTCGCAAAGGCAAGTGTGGCCCAGCTACACCGCGGACCCCCTTTCCTTCCTCTTCTTCGATCGATGATTTGCAGCAAGTTGCGTGGCCGCAGCCACGGACCGCTCGTACCGCAACCCTCCGCCCACAGCTTCCATGCCTGAGCCTGTGGACCAACGTGCCGACGTCGTGTACAACACACCTGCGCAGCAGCAGCCTGAACTTGGCCTTGCAGTGGTGTAGCTTGCTAACCAAGCAAGTTGTGATGTCTCAGAATCGTTATGTATTTCATACGTGATGTAGTCACTACTCTGTTGTATAACGACGGTCAGATCTTCTTTCTCGGGGGAAGGTTAGGCATCTTTGGCCACATTTTCATTCGTAATGTCAATACTGTATCTGTGCACGCGTTGCTAATACTCCTATATACTGTCCCAATCATTGCCTCCTGCGTGAGCGATCCTACGGGGTGGATTTGGAGAGAAATAAACTTCCGGCAATCTCGGAGAGTCCATCACAACTTGGGCTGTCACAACGCGATAGTACGTACAGCGGATCGAAGAACAAGCTACTACTGATGTCAGGCATCTTGAGCGATGCAGACAAACCTGCCGGTCTAACTCTTGCCGCTGTAGTCCATCTCAAAATGCTCTTCTTCATCCAACACAACCTTGTCTCTGTCGGAGAGACTCTTGGATGGCGTCTGGTGCGGTGTCCATGGATAAGCTGGTGAGGACACACCGGAGCTTCTGGTGCTCGGCGCCGGCGGTGGTGGCGGTGGCGAAGGATTTACGTGGATGCTCTTGTACGGCAACATCTCGATGTAGCCGTCCTCGTCGGAGTTCTCTCTCTTGCGGAGACTCTTGGGCTTGCTGCTGTTGCTTCTGCCGCCGCTGCATTTGCTGAGCTCCTCGTGGAGCCAACTGCGTTTGGTGTAGTTGCTCACACTGTCGCACCCTCGTCCAATGACGGCGTCGTCAGAGTTGTACACGTCATACAAGCTCTCCCGCATGAGCTCCTTCTGCGCCATGTCCACCAGATTCTCCAAGCTCTTCGGTCCGTCGGCGCTGTCGTCCAAGTCCAACATGTAGGACTCTTGGCGGATTACGCTGGGCGAGATGTTTCGCGGCTCTGATGACTTGCTCTCTCCTGATGGCGTTTTATGCCGTTCGTAGTCGCAGCACTTGCTTCTCAACTTCTCCGCCAGGACGGACGTGGGATAAGCAAAGGGAATGACAGGCAAGCCTCTGCGCTTCGACTCCTCTATGAACTCGAGGATGTCTGGACTGCAGGGGACGATGCTTGAAAGGACCTCTGGAGAACTGACGGACGCTTCGTTGGCAGCGACCGGCACGGCCGCAGTCGCGTAGCTGCTGTCGTCGTGAGCATGATCGAATACTGAGGTGCTGACGCTCTTGGGCAAGCTGGACACACTTAAAAGAGACGACGGCTGTCCTGAAGTGGGCGTGGCGACGGGTGTAGACGCGGCGGGTGTGGACGAGCCGGACTTGGCGCGCGTCTCCTTGTTGTTGTTACTGTTCCACAGTCTTGAAAAGGAGTTCCTGAGGAACCTCGGGATGAGGCTCGGTGAGCGGATCGTGTTGCCCCCGTTGCCGCCGCCGCCGCCGCCGCCGCCCCCGCCGCCCCCGCCGCCCGCAGCGACTGCCCCATTTCCCACCGGAGACGGACTTCGGTCTTCCCGGCTCACCAGATTGAGACTGAGTCTGCTATTAGACCTCTTCTTTCCCATGTGATGGTGGTCGGGCGAGATGGGAACGCGTCCACGGAACGCGGTGTCGACGCTGCCCACACAGATCGAGTGTTCGGGGGGCGTGATGGCCTCCTGCACTTCGTCGATGGACGATATGGAGCTGTGATGCGTCGACTGGCGGTAGCAGCCAATTCCATCCCAGCTGGAGGGTGGCGCATCGTCGCATCCGATGGTGACGCCGATGCTACTGCCTGACGGCGTCGTGGGCGCAGACAACAGGCGGCCGCTGACCGCTATAGGCGGTGCAGAAGACCGTGGCGTTGTCGGTGTTGGGTGGTGCTTGAGAGACCCTCCGTTACCGCCGCCTCCACCGCCGCCGCCGCCGAAGGGCAGATTGGCGTCGCTGCTGCGATTCTTCCGGATCAGTTTGCCCAAGGTGGAGGGGATAGAGAGCGTCTTCGGCCTGGAGGCGGGAGATACGGACGTGTTGCTGCCCTCGCTCTCGATGGAGCTCTCGCGAGCCTCACGAGCACGCTCGTCGACCATAAGCTGGGAGAAGTGATCGTCAGGTCTAATCTCTCCAATGCCGAGCATGACTGAAAGCAGAATGACGCATTTTATTCGTAATCAATCTGCTGCAATATGCTAATTCCTGCTATCTGCACGCAAATGAATGACGTCAAACTAAGGACCTCGAGGCACCTGTTCACTGGCTCCTTTTGCAAGGCCTTTGTGAAGGCCTTTTTCGCAAGCAATGAAATTTTGCAAAGGCCTTTATTAGATATCCCGCCCTAAAGTGACATCCGCCAACTGTAATGCATCTCTCTCCATTGCGGCCCCAGGACAAGATTGGAAATGAAAAATCACCGATGAAGCTTTCACCCTTAATGGAGAAGTACGATTTCCAGTGAATAATGTGATCAGGATGGAATAGCAGTGACTCCGTCCCTTCTTCACAATAGGAAAGCACACGAGTGCGTTCATCGAGGGTTACACTTGTTCCCGATATGATTCGCATCCTCCTCGAAATTCTCGTTTTATACGCGTAATTCTGATAATGTGACCTTGACGCATTTATTTCATACAGCTGCTTTTGCGTCTCATTTCGTAAAGAACTTTGATGCGTCCGTTAATAACCAACATGCTCAAGATCATTTTCATCTCTTTTAGGGAAAGATGGTGAATATTTTACTGCTGTTTCATGACCGACATTTTTCTCCACATCTGGTGACTTGTTTGAGAAACGTTCAGTTGAGACTTGTGACTCATGCACGAAGGACAGGGCAGACTGCCAACTGTTCATCGTCACCGCAGTCACCATGGTGAAGACCAGAGAGGTCAGGATCGACGTGAGAGAGTGCACTGTCACTCCGAGGGAGCACCATATTGTGACTCGAGGGCATGTCGTAGCAGCAATAAGTCACATGACATACATCCGTTTCATCTGCAGACCTTTCTTTGTTCGTTCCTGTCCTTATTCAAGTGGGTGGCGTCGTCCACGACGCAGTCGTCGCCATCCTTCTTCTTCCTCTTCACCCTACCCCTGCCCCACCCTCTGGAGAAGGAACCATGATCTGATTCACTGCGTCAGTCCTGGTACACAAGTACTTTCACGTCTTGCTGGAGGCAACGGCCGAGGAAGTGGTGACGACGTTCTCAGAGGACGAGAGGCACACGGCGGACGTGAAGCACACGGCGGACATGGAGAAGGCATTTGCGACGTCAACGTTCGGGGAGTTTTTGTCCATTTTCTCCTTTACTAATTGCATTTCGTTTGCCAAGAGGAGGCTGAGCAGGTTTCTTCGCATGGGTTGATACGATTGCGCAGTTGCAAAAGAGTCCGTGCCAATGCTCACAGAAGAAGAAAAAACAGGTTACTTTTTTCCTTGGCGTTATTGGAGAGAAAACGGGCTCTCGCGTTCGAGTGTTACTGCGACAGCAAGGACAACAACGGCGCGGGCGTCACCGTCAGGGCCGGCGACTTGGAGAGAGGCTCCCAGGAGACTGGCGACGAGATCGGCCCAAGGGCCGGGCTTGCTTCGTGCATTCTCGTATCAGTGCGCCCTCACCACGACATCCGCTCACTTCTTGACTGGGAAAGTGTGAGAGGAAAGAGAGCTCGAGCTGCTTGGCAACACGAGAAAACGGAGAGAGAGAGAGAAAGACTCGGAGCTTTCGTGTGCTGACGAGAACTTTCGGTGAAGAAGAAGTAGCGAACAAGGATTCAGGCCTGTCTTTCTCCTGTCTCTCCATTGACCCGACCTAGAACATCTGTGCTATGCACGAGCTGCAGGGGGCTCGGAGGTACGAAATCCCTGATGGGCTGTTCAATGTGGAGCCTCTTCAAGAGTCTTTATCATCTTCATTTCCTCTCTCACCATGCAGCTACAGGGTCGATCAGATAAACGGGCAATTTTTACAACTCCATCCAGTTAATAACAGGAGTGAATAGAGATAAAAGTTGAGGCACACGTGACTCGGCTGTCAAATCACTGCACAAATCTGGTGCCAGACAAAGGGGGTGGAGGTGGTTGAAGGATCAGTGGCAGTGAGTGTGGCCCTAGCAGAAAGGCCATTGTCAGGGCTGACAAGGTGTCCACTGTCTGACACATGCATGAATTTTGGCTTGAAAGTACAAGGTTGGAAAGCATTTTCAAGTCCCTCAACATCATCCGTGGAGGCTGAATCAGGACTGGGGGGGGGGCACTCCTCGTACTCCAAATGCAAGTCCACAAAATGAAGCAGAAGTAAAAGTTTGAAGCTTCAAACCTGTCAGCTACTTTAAAATACTACATGGTTAAAACTGATTTTTGAATGGTGGGGGGCTGGAAGTGTCGACTGGCTGGAACTGATGTGACGAGACGTCAGGACATCTCCTCAACTAATTCATTAAGAAGTACCGAAAAAACCGGCTAAAAATAGAGAAAGTCCTCTTACCTTTGTGTGCATGGTACTTCCTGCGAGGCAAGGGCAGCATGGTAGAAACTGTCTTGTTTTTTTTCTTACTGTCATAACGAGTACTTTTCAGCTAGTTGTCAGTCCAAATTTGGCTAGACAGAATTTCCTTTCCATTGCTGCAAATGTTAGTTCTTCTTGTGCACTGATGGAGCTGTGAGTAGCTTTCTTTTGCAGCCAATTTTCGTCGCATTGTATTGTCTTGTGCTGCCTTCGTGCTCAGCTCTCGTAGGGGACTTTTCACACACGAGTCACGAGAAGTGAAGCGTGGCCTTATCGATCAAGCGGGTCTGCGCGGACACCTCGGAGGAGTCCTGGGAAGCTGTTCCCTCGTGAGCAGCTTCTTCTCAAAGCTCGTCGTCCTTTCCCAAGCAGTCCACGTGAGAAGGTCTTCTCGTTCGTTCCAGATGTCCAAGGAGGCTCACATATTTCAGGCCTAACGTCTGAGCTCTTCTTAGCCTCCCTTTCAATATGCTCTTACAAGAGTGTTAGGCTATTTACCTAAGCAAGCACGTCCTATCCAGCTCTGTAAGAATGACTGGCTTTTCCTCAATGGCATGAAATAGTTTATCTGTACACCTGCCAATTTCGTCGCCCCATCTATGCACAACATTTAACGCTGCGTAGAATATTCTTATCGAATTGAGTTACGATTCAATGTTGACATTGAATAGCGCTTGAAAAAAAATATGTGACAATAAATAATCAACCAGAACGCATGCGAATTGAGTCATCATGAGGGGTCGACATTTTGGTTTCACGCGAAACCATGACCTTTTTGGGTCGATTTCCTGATTTTGACATAGAAATATGCACATTTAAAAAAGAATATGTGAGTACAATTTTAAAAATCCGATACGTCTCTAGGCGTACACGTCAGAACGTGAATGACGCGTATAATTGCGCAGTGAACATTCTTTCGTTCCCCCTGCATTTTGTCCTGCCTGCTGTCATTGACTTTATGCGCATTTCTCATATTTCTCACCAAAATTTTACGTATGACGCGGGCGCTTCTTGCTTTCCACGCGCTCGGGGTCAACATTCACGTGCACGCATGCATGCATGCCGCCACGTACATGTACTATGACGCAAGGGCGCAGAAAGTCTTTCTGTCATCGTCCAAGGCGCAAAATTCAAACTTGATCATCTGAATGAGTCCCCTGGACGTGCACGCTGGAGTAAAATGTATTGCATAAAGAAATGAAACATTGACACAACCTACGTATACTTCAGGACAAGTGCAGTGCGCGGAATATTGTACCTACAGCACCATTGACGCTCTACTTACTGCGCAAGGATCCTCTCGATAGAGTTGACGTCCATGTTATAGCCGGCCCAGACCTCGTCGGTGTCTCTGCCCGAGTCCAACGGATCGTCCGTCTGTCACAAGAAGGCCAGCCTCAAAGTGAGTTCACGTTTCCTCTCTTTCTCGTCTGAAGCGTCATGTGTGGGCCTGAGCAGAGCAGCGCGCGTGTGACGCGTGTCATCATTCAGGCCTCTACCGTCTGCCAGGGCTCGGCAGGCCTCGCCGGGCCCCTGGTGCACATGTGAAACAAGTGTTCAGATATCAGGAAAGGAACGCAGACAATTCCTTAGATCATTGACGGGTTAGGGGAGAGGGCAACAAAATGCCACGGACAGGACAGACGTCGGCTTGGACGCCCACTGAGGCGTTAAGGAACCTTTCTCTCCCGCGCGAGGGGCCTGCGTGGGCCCTGACATGCCTACAACAGCTCCCTTGGGATAGCTGCCGTCAAGAGAGCAGCAGTCACATGCACCCACGCAAAGTTGTTTTCTCTCGACAAACCTTTGAAGGGACCGCGCGGCTGCCCTTTAGCACTTCATTGGGGGATTTGCTGGGGACGGGGGAAGAGCTGGGGGGGGGGGGGAGGGGGGAGGGGGGACACGGCGGACACGGCGGACACGGCGGACACGATGGACTCGGCGGACACGGGGCAGACGCGGGCGTATACGGCTTGTGCAATAAGAAATTTAATATGGAGGACAGACGAACGTGACAGTCTTGGTCGTCGTTGAAGCACTTCATCCGAGAATAGAATAGAATAGGGCAAAAAGGAGCGCAGATGTTCGCAGGCATCTTTCTCTTCTCTAGCTGTTCTCTGTTACGACAGATTTGACAAGAGGCTCCTTCAGCTAAGCTGACCAAGAGTGAAGAGGAACTTGATGCTGCAACGCACGCACTCAAAGAGACAAATGGTACTTCAAGAAAGCATCCCTGGCTCTGGCGAAGTCGGAGTCTCCAGCACCCGATGAAGTAGGACAGAGTCTGGGTAAGATCAATCTGCGCTCAAGGTGAGATCACCCATCAGTGATCGCCTGGGACGGACAATTTTACGTATGTGGAGGAAGCAGCCAAAATATGCAAAAAGATCAGCTGTCAGGGAGGATTCCTTTTGAATCTGCACGGCTGTAGAAGCAGTGGCAGGCAAACATTTTGGCCTTGTCAACATCACGGTGTGATGACGTTTGCGGTCTTTTGGTATGACTCTTTTCCTTTTTTTTCTTTCAAAATATCTGTTCTTAAATGTAAAAATGTCACAGAGGTTCTTTCTTTACTTTTTGGGAAGACGCCGCGCCGAGTGATGATCACTGTCGACGAACCGTGCCTGATTTGACTCCAAAAGTGGTTGACTCCCCTGCTCAATTTGACTCTGCAGTCACTGATCATCCTTGGACATGGTCCAAGGATGTCCAAGCATGTCCTCAAAACATCCATCACTGCAAAGAGAAATTGACTTCCTTCCGCGTCAAAGTTTGCAAGTCGAATTTCGTTTTTGGGAAGTCCAGCTCAGTCCAGAATCTGGGATTCGTCATAGCTTTTTGGCATCACTGCTCACTTCACGTTATACCACAGCTCTTCGACAGAGTGAAAACATTTCTGGCCTGCTCCATGCTGCTTTGGCAGTTCTTTTCTCTTTCACTTCATCCAGTCATTCGCGTTGACAAATGAACAGCTGCCTTTCCAGCTGTGTCAGACTTGAAAGTCCCATGCAAATGTCGATGTTGAGCCCTCCTCCTCCAACTCGGAGGCAGAAAGGAATATGGAAATGGAATCTGGATGGAATGGACTTTACTGGGGAACAGACTTCTTAACAAAAGCTGGGTGCATCAATCATGGTTTGGGTGTCTAAAGATGACTTTCCAGCCATCAAAGATGTGCAGATCACCTCAGGAGGACGCGTCACCGCTGAATCTCCTCAACTGACGCTGAGAGCCTGGGATATTAAGCGAGCTGAGGTGCATGAAGCCAAGCTGACTTCGCGAATGTCGGAGCCCAGAAAACAAGCAAACAATACCAAGAACCGGGGCAACATGAACTTTTTCCTAGGACTTGAGATGTACAAAGCGTATCATCATGTGCGTAACTTTGGTTCGTTGACAGCATCTCGGATATCTGCACTCTCTTTCTATGTAGCAGAACACACAGAGCTTCTTAATCTTTTTTTGTCACAAATTGCTAACTCATGGCCGCCAGGCCACTGCACCGAACCCGCAGTGTCATCCGGACTGTGAATCAGCAGATTCCAACATCTATGAGAATAATTAAAAAGAGATTGCAGACTGCATTGCAGAGTGGTTCTAGAAGTTATTAATCCTCACTTTGCCCACAGATTAAGCAGTCAGCCCAAACTCCAAACCCTCCAGCGATCGGCTTTTAACTTTGTTACCCTGCTAGCACTCTTATAATGTATTTTAAAAGTGAGCGTATCATATACATTGCATATACTAAATATATCACATAACGCGGAGTTCTTCTTGGAGTCAGAAAATGACGTTCTTGGTATGTACCATCGAAGTCAGACGGAAAACTTTTCATAAGTTTGCCATCTCGGGACATCAGTTTAGCAGACACTGGTAAGATCCTGAAGAATGCCTGACTTTTCAGCAGCAAGAAAAGTACCACTACCGAGTTTCTCTCTTTTGTACTTAACAGAAAAAATGAGTGCAAGAGAAAAAGTTAGTTGTTCTCCACAGGACTTTGAAGAAAGCAGACTTTCACTGCTCAATTTAGGCTCCTTCACAGTCAGAAGTTCTTTTCGCCAGAATTGTTCATGTTGGAAATGCGGGATTGACGGCCAAAATGTTCAGTCTTTCAGTCCTCCGGATTGTCCATTGGAAGAGGATTATTCCACCGCTCGATAGCTGGAGACGCTGATCATACTGTAGTCCATATCTTGAAAGAGGAGGATGTCACTGATCACTTTTGGCTGGAGCAGCTCCTTCACAGACATTTCAGACAGTCTTCCAAGGGACCACAAGTGCCTCCTCACCCGACTTCTGCACAAGTCCGTCAGCCTGGGCACTCGGTGCACCGCGGATTCTTTTCTCCAGATCATCCTGCACTTGTTCGTCAGGTCCCTCCTGAGTATGTTCATCTCCGCGGCGCTCATGTCGGGCACGGCGTCCTCGCCAGTCAACGCCTCCGCCGCCTCAGCGATGGACGTCAAGGCAGTCAGGATGACGTTTCTCTGGTCGGGCAAGAAGCTGGCGACGACGGTCAAGTTCTTCCATTGAAGTTCGGATAAGCCCCTTAAGATGTGATTCGTGTAATGGACGTAGAGAGACGTTGCAGCCGGAGCCAGATCCTCCGCAAGCACCAAGCCAATCTTGATGCAGTGAAACAAGACCGCGGGAGAAGCGTTGAGGAGACAGTGACACGAAAACTTCTCCTTGGCCTCCGGTGGCACCGGCGGCATGTACAATTTGAGGAACTCGCACATCTCGGCCACGGCCCTGTGCACCGCGCTGTCGTATTTGGTACTCCTGAGCAAGCCCAACATGGGTGGAACAACTTCCCTAGGAGTCTCCAAAGATGCCCAACCGCACTTTATCATGTCTTTAGCCACTTGGCACCACTGAGGATTCGGCGAGACGGCGCCGAACACATCTTCCAGGACGTCGTAGAGCAATCCAGCATAATCGTAGCATTCCCGCCCAGGTGTAGGCTTGCAGTCGCACTCGTAGTCCTGATAGGACTCGCTCTGCACAAAGGGAGACTTCTCGGCGAGGAGGAACTCGGCGAAAGAGACGTTGTTCACTCTAAGGGAAGCACGGATTGGGTGGACTGGACCCATCCTCAGCTTCTCAGTTGGACAGCGGCTTTGGTCATGCAGCAACTTCAGCGTCTTCATGGGGAAGTCTTGCTGTAACGCCGCAGAAAGAATGGAGTAGCTGAGATCCCGAACTAATGGAGAAGCAGCTCCACCTTCACTTGCTATGTGCTTCGCCCGTTCTTCCAACACCTTGGTGAAGAACATCACTATGGGCACGTGGGGGTGTCGCTTTTGCAGTAACAAATCGAACACGTTGATGCCCTGGTCGTCATCACCAGCAGCGTCCAGGTTGAGGGTTGCGGAAGCATCGACAAATACCTTCTTGTCGACCTGTGGCACCTTCTCCAACATTAGCGTTGCCTCCTCGAATTTATCATGGATAACTGCAGTCATCAGCGTAGAGAATCCGTTGTCTTGGATGCTCATCGTGCTCTCAACAGTCTGGTGCTTGAGCAAGCATTCAATGACGGGTAGGGAGCGGGCTTGGTCATCTCGGTTTTCCAAGGCTAGCATCAGTGGTACACAGCCGTCGGCATCTTTGACGTTTGGATCAGCACGGCGCTCAAGCAACAGCTCCACTATCACCAGGTGACACTGGGCAGCTGCTAAGTGAAGAGCAGCTTTCCCAAAGAGGCTGACGAGGTCGACCTCCGCGCCCGCGTCGAGGAGGCTGCGGGCTGCAGTCACGCAGCCGAAGTGACAAGCTTGCATGAGTGGGGTCGTGCCGTCGTGCGAACGAGCATCGATTTCGCATCCCTCTGAAATGTGCAGACAAAAAAGTACATTCATGTCCTTGAGAACATCCATGCCGCAGCTGTGCAGGGTAGAAGGCTGGATATGCGGGCACTGCCGCCAGCGCCCAGTCCATCCAGAGTTCTGTAAACCTAACAGGGTACTCACCCTCATCAAGGAGCAGCTTCAAGCACTTGACGCTGTCATTGGAAGCCGCGACGTGGACCGCCTGAAATCCTCGACTGTCGGCCTCCCTAATGGCCTTCCCGGCAGTGATGAAAGTGGACAAGGCTGCATCGTCGTCAACTTCACAAGCTTTGGACAAGTCGGACCTCAGGTCGGGATAGAACTCTTGGAAATTCATGCTTTTCCGCAAAGTCCCAACGTACACAACCTGAGACGTTAAGTACAAGAGAGAAATGGATTGTCATGTCTACGAAGTCATTACAGCGTAAGTACTGTACTTAGGGGAGTCTTTAACACCAAACACACATCTCTTCAGCCAGTAGAACGTGTATGACAAAGGAAGGCCCTGCTCATATCCAGGTAGAAAAGGAATAAAAACTTACGTTTGTGTAGTCAAGCTTATTTGAGGCTGGAATCCATCACAGATGTTTGACAATAGCAGGAAACATGGCACTTGAACGCGCTCCACCACCTTGAGACTCATTTGCAGTCGTGCTGGAATCAAACAAAAAGCTTTGTGACTTGAAGTTTCACCATAAGTTGAACTTTTGAGGTTGAGAGCATTGGTCATGGAGGACAGTTAGAGGATTTGCACTGAGCAACAAATGACTTGCTATTGGTTCCAATTCCTGTTGCAGCATTTGGATGGTGGATTCTGCCAGTTATAAGCGTAGGATTCTCTCGTCACCACCTCTCCCCGCCGACAGAGAAGCCCGGCCGTGGTCAGGCTCGCCATCTTCTCAAGCATGGCCTGAGGTGACTGCTTGTGCGTGACCAAGTAGGAGTTGGAGCAGCCTCGAGACCGAAATTCGGTGTCGAAGCGCTCGTCGTGCACGCGATGGAGGCCACCGAGACCGGCGAGCCAGGTGCCCACGGAGACGTCTTCATTGGCAAAGCGGCGCAGTCGACGCGAGTTCTCCGCCAGGTACTGCACTAGGTCGACGGAGAGGATATAACCGCCCCCGAGCGCATACGGCACGTAGCGGTCGCACAGTTCGTATGAGTTCTCCTCGTACCACTTGCTGTTCTTGTTGCGATGCACGGGGGCGCGTCCGTCAAAGAAGCCCCAGTAAAGACCGCTGGCGTAATTAGCGTTTTTCAACTCATCTACGATCGAGTCGACCCGAACGAACGAGTCGTCATCCACTTTGAGCAGGTAACGAAAGTCCACTTGGTGATACAGCATCGTCATCGCTGTGAGAACTTTCTCCGTCAGTTCAGTAAACTTATCCACCACAGTCGGCAGGAGCAGAAGGTCTTGGCCATTGATCACGCTCTCCTCCGTCAGCGCAATCCTCGCCTTGTCACTGAGGTCGCGGGCGCCCACGACGAAGTAGTACGACACGTCTTCACCCTTAGCAGTGTCCGCGCTCAGCCAAGTCTGCCTAATAGTCCGCCTACGCTCGGCGTTATCCGGTGCTGACACGATGAGCACGACGAGAAAGGTGGTCTTGCTCTTTTGCTCAACGACACTCTTGTCGGCCCCGACACTAATGTTCTTCCTGGCGAGCAAATATCCGGCGCTGAAGCAAGCGATGCACAAGAGGGAGTTGACGACGGCACGCGCGAAGGCGCGGCGAGGCAGGAGCCCCATCAAAGCATCTGCAACGCGATTGGAAATGCTGACAAGAGTGGAAGCGAACTTTACTCTTGACGGCATTTCTAATCGCGAGAATGATGATATCACAGGTCCGCGCGAAATCCTCGTAGTCCCTCCATCTTCTGGTCCCTACTGAAAATGAGCTCTTCCTCAACTTATGGGTGTTCTTCAACAGTCACAAGTATCACGCCATGCAATCACCGCTTGTCTATAGAGTACATGGTCCTGAAAGTGAGATTTATTCTCTCTTCAGTACAGTTCACGTCCCTGGGGAGGCAGTGGAGCCAATCTTCCTGGGTCGCACCCTCCATGACTAGCAGAGACCCGGGAAAAAGTGGAAAGCGGATGAAGTTGGGCGGCCCATTCTTCTTCCTCAGCTCGAACACCCTGATGGCCCCGAGAGAAACGGAAGCGATCGCCGGGTTGCGTCCGAGCTGCGGATGCGTGTCCGCGTGCCAGCCACACATGTCGTGGCCATGGCGATAGAGGTTGAGGAAGCAGGAGTTAAACTCGTGGCGCGTCAAGGCAACCAGACGGTGGAGCAAGTCCAGGAGCTCCGGCGCCCAGTTCAGATTCTTCTCGAGATGTAGACCGGAATAGTCGTAGTTGCACGGCCCGTACCAGGCCACCAGACGCGTCTCGTACTTCCAGGCTCCGCCGATGCGCACCTGCTTCTGGTGCCACTTGCAGTACCGCCGCAGCTTGTGAAACATGAGGTGATTGCCTTTCTCGGAGAGGAATTTAGGCCAGTACCGAAGCATGGACATCCCGTTGGCGGCGGTGTCGCTCAGGCAGAGTTCGCCGCCCTCTTTCACAAACCACTCGGGCACATTGACGCAGGGAGAACTCTGAGGATCGGCGATCTCGGGCGGGAGTTGAAATACTGAGATCGCTTCTTCAGACCCTACGACATAGCACATAGGCATTACATTTCGGTATGTACGTATGAAAGTCATTAGTTTCACACTGGTCTGATCACTGAGTGTCTTACCTGGTACCCTCCCTTGGTTTTCCTTCATGGTCTCAAGACCTGGTCCAAGTTGCAACTGCGGCACTTTGGGCGGGATGATATAGTCGCTTGACGTGTATTGCAGCTTCTTCTGGTTTCCCTCGCCCTCTGTGCCAAGCCCAAGCCCTGGCGCACTGATATTTCTCGGCTTGTCGGAATCATGATCCTTGAGCTCCTCGTCATAACCTTTCGTCTCCAAGCGCTCGTATTCACGAAACTTTGCGCTCTCAACGTGCTCGTAGTCCGGATCGTAAGTTTTGCGCTTCCGCCCGTAGCCGTAAGTTTCCATGTTGAGCTCCCAGGTGGGCGCCACCTCCTTATAGCGAGTCTTCTCTTCAAGGGTTTTCCTTATTTGCTCTTCCTGGTCTTCTGGAATGGCCCAGTCCATGAGGTCGACCACGCCGTCATCGTCAGCGGCGCCAGCAGTTTCGTCAGCAACTTTCTGACTGCTGTTACCAGCTGGCCTCATTCCTGGCCTGAATCGTTCAAACTCGTAGACGCCCTCAGCATCTGGATACATAGCAGTCTGGCAGTTTGTACACATGAGCCTCCCCTCAGACTCGGCCAACTTGGCCTTCATGTTGACCTCCGCCCGCACTTGCGCCTTCAAGGCTTCCAGCTCTTTCATCCGCTTTTCTTCGCGTTCCAACTCCTTTTTCCTCTTGGCCTCCGCTTTGATGTCGACGGCGCAGACCAACCTCAGCGATCTGATCTGGTCTCTGGCGTCCCGCAACTCTTTGATGCTGCCGAACTCTTGCATGAATTCTACTTGTCGCTTGGCGAAGGCAAGACGTTGCATGTTGCTCAGACCCTGAGTCGAGAGTGCCAGCTCAAAGGCTTTGGCTACCCGTTTGACGTCGAGGGGCCTGAGTTGGGTCAAGATGTCCACGATCTGGGCGTACAAGCGGACGTCGCCGCGCTCTCCTCGCTTGCTTGCTTTCCTCAACGTCTCAAGCGCTTTGTCTGGTTCTCCCCGGACTCTAAACTGGTATCTGGCCAGTTTCAAGGAGACCCATGTGCGAACTGAGCGACGATTCCTTGGGATCTCCTTCAACAGGACCTCGTAGAGCTTTTCCGCCTCTTTCAAGTTGCCACGCCTTCGTTCTAAGTCGATTAATTGCATGCGGCATTCGAGGAGCAGAGGAAACTCCTTGCGCAACTCGATCAACTTCTTCTTGGCGTCCTCTATCCTGCCACATTCCTCCTCAAAAGCAGACCAGCGCAACCTGATCAAGGCTTTCGTGGGGCAGTGGACCAGGCAGGCTCGGGTGTAGATGTAGCGCACGGACTCTTGCCAGCTCTCCTCGGACTCGTCATTTTCCATATACTTGGGACCGCCATCAGGTTCATTCTTTTCGGTGTCCTTGGTAAAATCAGTCTTATATTCAGGGCCTATCTTAACAGAGGCTTCCTCGGCCAAATGAGATTTCTCTTGCGCCTTCTCACAATCTTTGGTCTGTTCAGCTTTTTCGATGGAGTCATCACCCTTATCAACCAGAGAGGATCCGGGCTCGTCAGCAGCAGCGACGGCCTCCTTTTCATTGTCTTTGCCAATAGCTACTTCAACCAAACAATTATCGTCGCTTCCAGCTGAAGATTTTTCGTCGTCTTTACTGCGAGTTTGGCAGTGGCCATCCCTCTTTTCCTCCTCCTGATGTTTGGCACTGATTTCTTCAGCCATCATGATTTCATTACCTTCCTTGTCCGTCCCCTTCCAGCCCCTCATCGTCCAAGTACATCGGTTTTCACGCATCTCCTCTACCCTACCAAGGCCAGTTCCAAAAGCCCATTTAGCTCTTTTCAATGGTGACGGCTTGGTCGATCCTAACGACCCCGAGGCTCCTTGTGTTGTCACTTTGCTTTTAGTCTTGTGGTACTGTTCGAGGTAGCGCGCGTACTTTTCCCAGAACTTCTCGTACTGTGCGCAGGCCACGAGACATCGCTCGAAGAGGATAACGATGCGTTCGTGGTTCCCCTCAGCGATCTCATGCTCCAGGTACGCCTCCCAGTTCTTAAGCTGGCGGAGGTCGAGCGGCTTGACGTGGAAGTAAGCGCGCTTGATCTTTTCTTCAAACTTGCAGATAGCATCCACCTTCTGCTCTGTGCGCTCGTGTTCGGCCACAACACTGGCAACGATACGCTCCTTCATGCCGGCCTTCATCTTATCCTCTGGCAGCACCACCTCCCTAGCCTGCACCGGCTCGATAGCGGGATCCGGCCTGTACGTCAGGTCAAGTTCCCTACAGGTGACCCGGCGAAGTTCCTCGTACTCTTCATAATCGAGAATGTCCCTCGGATGATGGTCGCGGACGTGTGCGATGAAACTGTCCCAGTGGCGGTTGTAAAGGCGAGTCGGTATGGACACCAGGCGTTTGTAGATGCCGGTCACCCAACGGAGGTCACCGTGGTCAGCCTCCCATTCAAGATAGCGCTCCCAAAGAGTGTCTGAGCGGTAGTCCAGACCAACTTTTTGAATGGCGTCCTCACACTGCGTACGAAAGAGGTCGGCAAAATCGGAGCGGGACGAATACAATTTCTTGTAGAGGGACAGGTAATCCAGCCACAGGTCTAAAGAGAGCGGGAAGGCCTGGACACCACGGTGAAGAACCTCAAGCGCGCGTTGCCAGTTCTCGTGCTTGATTTCTGCCTGGCTGTACCGCTGCCAATAGGCGAAACAGTAGGGAAAAAGCGACAGAAATGCGTTATACGCTTCTCGGACTTCGTCTAAACCGCCGGGACTGCCTTCCAGTGTCTCTGCGTGCTGGACCAGGTAGCACCAGCCGTTGAAGTCGCGAGGGTTTTCGCGCACAAACTGCCAATACCGCTGCAGCAGCTCGCGAGCTCTCTTGTCGTCTTGAGCCTCTGCTTTTTCCTCACGTTGCTGGCGCACAACTTCCTCAATGCTCTGTTGAGTAAGTTCTGGCCCGATTTTGGGCGTGTTTGTCTCAGCTTCTTGCATGCGAGTTAACTCGTCCAGAGAGAATATGATGTCATCATCCATATCTTCGCCCTTGCCATTAATAATCCTGTCGCGGGCTTCTTTCTTCCTTTTCTCTTCCATCTCCGTGGCGACGTCCAAGGCCATCTTGCTGACATCTTTGGCTTCAGAAGGAAGAGGAAGCGGCTTCATTTTGGGAAGCATATCTTCGGGAAACTCTTGAGTCTCATGTCCCTGATTGCCTTCGTCGTTGTCGGGGATCTCTGGTCTGCTCCCGGAGTCTCCAGCGGTCTTTTCAATGGGATCTTCGATCTGGATGTTCATTAAATCAACGACTTCTTCCCCGTCCTCGAGTGAAGGCGCCTTGGAACACTGGGCAGAAGGAGGAGCCGGCCGAGGTCCAAACTCGAGGGGTTGGTCGTTGAAGAACGCCGGGTCATTCTTCAGATGTTCGGGGAGTTGGTAGTCACTGGGGTCATCGGGATTGAAAGACTTTGGGGCAACTTTCGGGGCCAAGTCTTTGTCATCGGCGACTTCCTCGGTGCCAGGCGGCGCCATGGGGAGCAATCCCAGCCTCCGACGTTTTTCCTCCTCCCGCTTTTTGAAAATCGTCTCCCGTTCTTTTCTCTCGGCCTCACTCCTCCTTTTCATCTCCTCGAAGGCTTCCTCGCTCGCCTCCACCTTCTTCTGTTCCTCCAGGATCTTGGCCTCCGGCTCCGTCTCCGGATGGGGGTTTGACGGACCAACGTCGTAGCCTGCCTTGTATTCCACCATCTCGTGCTCGGACCTGCCGGGAATCAGCTTAATCTCCTCGACGGGAGCGTCGTCGCTTCTTCGCACCATGATGGTCTGCGCGTCGTCGTGCTGCGCGGTGATGAACGACTTCTCGAGCCGGAGGACGCCCTGAACGGTTAGGAGCGGTTTCTCCTTGTCGGCCCTATTGCCCTTACCCCGGCGCTTCATTTTGGGCATGTTTTCGCCGGTACCGGCGAGCGACCGTAACCGACCCGGCCTCCGGATCAACTACAGACTCCAAAAAAATAATCTGCCCGGACCCGGGCACGGCGACTGCGGAAGAAATCCTGGACTGTTTGGCCTCAAGGCACGAAGCAAATTTGAGACTTGCAAGTTCTCAATGATCTCAGCTTCCAGTTCTTCCCAATCAGAGTCTGCTATTTGCCTTGGTCCGGACGGGTCGAGAGAGTCACAGACTTCACATTTGTTGTTTTGCAAAGTTTAGAGTTGCCATTTTGCCAATCGAAGCCCTCGACAGAAGCAATGTTATGTTTGACGCCCAGTTAAGCAGACATGTCTGGGCTTCTTTAACAGTGCAGACAGACCTTAAGTTAACCTTGTAAATGTCGTCTGCAGCACGTAGCCTTTGTCTGGTCTTAGTCTGACCCTTGTCAGCACTCAGAGCGAACAAGGACAATCCAGTCGCCTCTCTGGTAAGCTCAACTTTTTTCTCACCCTGCAGGACCAACTGAACAAGGGCAGAATAGGCTCCAAGCGTTGCCAGACAGTCTTGTACTGCCGGACGACTCTCCCGAGTTGTCCTAGACGCGTCCTTCTTCAACGTCGTGTCCATCTCGATCGCGAATTGTACGGACAATTCTCCAGGTCAATGCCGCGCCTTAGCTGTAGGAGGAGTTGGAGCTGTAGCCGGCGTGATGGCAGTCGCCGGCGCCGGCGCAGGCGCTCGTCAGCCAAGAGAGGCCATAGTAATATAATCGATCGGATGGTCCAAGGTCTTTGAAGGACTCGTCCAATGTTAATGTAGTCGACGTCTGATTGCCATTCAAAGGTGGTCTGGGCCCCTAGGCCTATCAGAAAATATCATGAGTGTTTAGACACGAATATAAGGCAAGTGAGAAAGGCGAGGTCACTTGAGCAGCAGCAAACAGCAGCGCAGGGAGTGGATCTGTGAAGATCGAGGTTAAAAAAGGAGGAAAGAGCCCAACCCCAGCTAAGTTGTTCAGTCTAAGGAAGTGCTTGTTCCCTTCTGCCTGTCTTCGCCCCAGCGGCATAGCAAAGTGCTGCATCTTCTTCATGACGCCGGCGCATGACGTAAGCGCCACGGGGGTGGCGGAGAACGAGCAGTAGAACGACATGGAGAGGCGACGGCCGGCGGATCAGTCTCGAGTCAGGAGAGGCTATGCGCGTTTCTGGTCGAGGATTGCCAGACCCACAGGCATTGCCACCGTGCTCGCGGAGTCGTCCGGTGCTCCCGCCGACGTGCCAGGCAGGTCGAGGCTGGCGACTGAGATCACATCCGACGGAGAGGTGAGAGTCATGGGCCCCCGCGCAGAGCAGGCCTAGGGCATGAGGCGTCCTTGTGGACGAGACCACAAGGACGTTGGTTTGAACGACTTTGAGTCATCTTTTGGAAGGGCCGGGAGGAGCCGGGCGGCCCACACTTAGCGCTGGCATCCTAGGCCACGGGGGCGATACCAAAGTGGTGGTTCGAAGTAGTGAAACAAAACTTCGAGCAGAGGCACTCATGTGAGTCACTCTAAAAATGTCCTTCTAATTAGAACGAACTCGCCCAGGCAGCGCAACTCCGAAAGACTTGTTGGTCACCTCAGGTATGAAGTCCGGGTCAGCAATCTTGCTGCTGGCGGCTCGCCAAATTCACCAGCTGGCGCAGAACAGCGACCCTTGGCCGTGATAACAATGGCGACCGCCGCCATCCTATAGTTCACCTTCCTTGCAATGGACTGTTTCATTTAATCGAAGAAAGTGATATCAGGTCCTCTCCGCCCCTTCTGCCCGTTCCCTGTGACCCGTGCAGACCTCAAAATGGCACCTTTCCAGTGGGATGATAAAGTAAGACGATCGGCCTCAGGAAGCTCCTACTAATGGTTGAATACCATAGTGGAATGCCCCCTTACACGGGCACCTTCGCGACGTTCGTCTTTTCTTGGTTAGCACTGAAACTGGCCTTGGCCCTTCAAGAGGTACAACGGCATGCGCATCTGTCGGAGCCGAACTAAACTGCCACAGCGCAAAGTGCAACGTATTTGTATACTTATATGTTGAAAGTGGGTTTTCCGCCTTCCCCTTCAGGCTGTCGGATACGTGAAGCGTGCGGATGTGCAGGCGCTACAGACAGTCTTTGAGAAGTACGCCAGTCAGACTGTCGACGGCCAGCTGTTCATGACCGATGAAGACTTCTTCATCAAGTATCTGGGATTCCTCCCGACGGAGAACTACAACAAGAAGTCACTCAAGCTGCTGTGTGGAGTTCTAGATACCTCTAAAGATCGGTAAAGAGTTGACGCCATGAGGAGTAGCAACATAATCGAGATGAGGATCGATTAAGTTATTGTATGCACTGTACGTAGGCTCATCTCCTTCGAGGAGTTCCAGACCTTTGAGGGTTTCCTTTGCATTCCCGATGCCCTCTACAGGACAGCCTTCCAGCTGTTCGACACCAACGGCAACGGCACCGTTAGCTACGGTGAGGGCATAAAACGCCAAGTGCTGGTCTAGGGTAGAAAGTAATATCACAAATCTGTTGCAGATGAGTTCTGCTGCGTTATTCGGCAGACTACTTTGCACAGGAGCTTCCCGTTCCCGTTCGACTCGGACTTCTGCAAACTCTACTTCGGGAAACAGAAGGACCGCGTTATCACCTTCAGCGAGTTCTCTCAGTTCCTCCACGACTTTCATAACGAATACGCTACGGTGGCGTTCAAGGCCAAGGACCCCAAAGGCACCGGCTTCATCAGTGCAAGGGACTTCTATGACATCATGATCTCCGTCAAGGGGCATCTTCTCACAGATCCGGTTTGTACTTGGGTAACTCTTTTAAATATGTGTTTCTATAGTTATAATTGCTAGCTTTGTGTTTAAGGCTGTTCACACCATTGGGTGCTCTTTTGCAGCATTTTCCTTCAACTGAGTGTATTGCTCGTAGTCCACCGACGACTCTCCTGCTCTTTTTATTGTAACATCTGTTAAAGAAAGTAATATGCAAGTAATGTGGATGTTTTGTGCTGTAGGTGAAGCAGAATCTCATTGGCAGCGACGGGCGAGCCTTAGTCGACGACAAGAAGGAGATCTCGTTCCCGTACTTCGTCGCCTTCATATCACTGCTGTCCAACATCGAGCTGATCAAGAAGGTCTACTTGAATGCGACCGAGGGATCTCGCACAACGGAGATCACCAAAGGTGCTAATTAGAACTGTGTAGTGTTAAAAGCAACGAAGAAAACTCTCTATAAGAAAGTCAGAACAGAGATATTTTTAAGGCTAATTCTCTGCTCTGCAGCCGAGTTCATGCATTCTGCTCAAATGATGTCACAAATCACCCCTCTGGAGATCGACATCTTGTTCCATCTGTGCAACGTTCTCCATCAGAGCGGGTAAGTTGGAGTTGTCATTCTTGTCATCGCTTGGCACTGCCAAGTACAGTATCGACGTACATTTTTTTGCCACCACCGTTCCTGGCTGACACACGTCGAGTAGTAGCATCGTTTGCTTAACGTTGGCGAACTAGCTCGAAAGTCTGCGAGAATCGATGAGAAAAACGCAGACTAAGGACCCTATTTGCTATAATTGGCAGCATTCATGCATCTTTACCGGTGGAGTGGAGAGTGGTGGAGGACGCCCATATAATCAGACACGCACGGTGACGCTCATTGCTCAACTTTTCGTTGTTTGCTGGCCTAAGCACACCTCTTGCGCACTTTAGTATTGCAATAACTGTGTTCAGTATGAGTGTAAAATCTATTTCCTTTTTTTCTTTCTTCCTTTCTTCATGTGTCTGCATTTTTTGTTCAGTTACACGAGTACAATGATTTTTAAGCATGAATAAATTGTTTCATGCGTCCTTAACCCCTCCACGACTCTTCTATTCATGGTGGTGTAGGTCTCATGCAGGACAAAGGTGTTTTTTTTTTTACTTGTAGTCATTGAATGTGCCCGTATTAGATAGTCGCGCCTTGTCTTGAAGTTCGCGGCATAACAGGACTCTCCGTCTTTCTCTTTGCAGGCGTATCATGTATTCCGACCTTCAAAGCATCGCGCCCGAGCAGTACATGAAGCAGATCACCAAGAGGCTGACGGAGCTCCACGCTGTGTCGGTAAGCTGCCCGTCTTGCATCTTGTCTTACTGCAGACGGACCAAGCTCATGCAAGACTGCGCGGTCTAAGAAAATCGCGATTTTTGCAAAATATCTTTGTATCTAAAATTACATCGCGAAATTTTTGGCGATATCATACAGAAACGACGGACAGCTCTCGGGCTGGCCCAGCTCTTGAAATTTCTCCAACACCTTCGGCCCACTACGTCTGTCGCGAAAGTTAGGAAAGACAGGAGCCCCATATCAACCTTGCAAAAGTACTGTCATGACTTAACATCAAACAATCAATTGGGCATTCAAAATTGTATTGAATATCACGATATTTGGTCTCGATGTGTGCACCATCGCAATCTCGATTAACTTTCATCACTTTTGCATTAAGGCGTCGCACAGTATCACCAAGAACAGAGGTGGGGCTCACTGAGAGACATGTGTTTAAATAGGACAGTGTCTTTATTTAAGATACATTCACTCCACGTATTTCAAAGAAAGTGACTTTCTTGTTGGCACTCAAGCAACACAAACTTGAAATTGGGTGTCTCAAGCATTATGCAGTCGATGAAACGCACAACCAACGTTTTGTACAGTGGAACACGCTTAATTGTGGGACCGGGAAAAGTTGCACGATTAAGCAAGTTGCTCTTGTAATTGTGGAAAAACCTGCCCAATGCAGGCATTTTTACGGATTTCTCATTTTTACCCAAGAAGCATTTTAACCTTCTGCTGAGAGGTTTAGTCAAGTTGTTAAGCGTAATCATGTCCCACATCCAGGTCTGCGTGGCATTGAAGGAACCAAATTTTATAGTCCCCATCTGGATCTGGCACAATCCAGCGTGGTGATTTTGCTCCATAGGGCAACTTTTGGGGCCGGAACTTTGGCAGTGCCGCGCGGATGCACAAGTTGCACAATCAGGCGTGTTCCACCGTACATGAGAGTGTCGCGAAACTGGCCGTTTCTTAAGGAAATCACTATTTGCACGCAGAAAATGCAGAGTGAGTACATGAAATACGATTGAAGCGTGAGCACCACCTGTCAGGGCTACTGTTGTTACCTTGAGCGAGACTCAACGCCTGCAATAATCTTCCCTAGAAGTGAGTGAAGGCTTTTAACACGATGCGAATACTGCTTCTCTTCGAGCATTTGCGCATTTCTGGCAAACGCTAACGTTAAACTTAGTTTTAACATGTTACACGGGTCTTTTCGGCATTACTAAGCCAACGTCAACATCAATGCATCTCTTTCAGGATGACGCCTCTGGTGAAAATGGAGCCTCCGCGACTTCTTCCAGCGTGGTTGCTTTTGTAATTTCATTTTTCTTTCTTATTCCTGTGTAACGAACCCTAGCTAGAGTTGCTTTACGTTCGCGTTCTGTGATGTTCCATCACTTTGTGGTGAGTACAGAGAAGCATGAGCGAACGTCCCTTGCCTGCTGCATATATAGCTGTGGACAGATCGAAGTACAGTTGTTCAACAATACTGCAATAAGTGGGTGTAGATTTCCACCATTTTGCTTGGCGTTTTCTCGTCTTTTCGTAGAGTCCAGAAGAGCGTGGCTTCCTGATCACAGTGCTGGAGTCTGTGTACCGCTTCACTTTGGGCTCCATCGCCGGAGCCGCCGGGGCCACTGCAGTCTACCCGGTGGATTTGGTGAAGACTCGGATGCAGAATCAAAGGACCGGCTCGTACCTCGGGGAGGTCCTGTACCGAAACAGCTTCGACTGCTTCAAGAAGGTTCTGAGGCACGAGGGGCCCCTGGGCCTGTACAGGGGCCTGGTGCCTCAGCTTATGGGAGTCGCGCCAGAGAAGGCAATCAAGCTAACGGTGAGTGAATTCAGTCATAGAGTCGATAAAGTCACACATACGTTGGTCATATGAACAACAGATGAACGATTTTGTGCGAGATACGTTCCAACGTCCAGACGGAAGAATTGACTTCAAGTATGAGGTCTTGGCTGGCGCCACAGTGAGTCTACGACGTGCAGAGTGAAGCGACCAGAGAGGCTTAGTTTTCTTAAACAACAACCAAAATCAAACAACAAAATTTAAACAACAACCAAAATCGAAGAAACTCACTTGCGTTCGAGTACGTAGTTGTAGGGTCGAGGGGATCAAAAGACCGTCCTTCGCCAGCAACTTTTAACTCTGTTAACCGAGTCCTTAACTAACTGCTTCCCTTCCTCGTGTGTGTTGTGCACCTGATTTAGGTTAACGATTTTGTGCGGGACCGATTCCGCCAGCACGTGGAAGGCCCCATTCCCCTTTGGGGTGAGGTCCTTGCCGGCGGATGCGTGAGTACCGAGTTCTCGTAGTTCGCAGACATGTTCAAGTGCTCAGAGACTTCGCTCTTCCTTCCTCTCCAGGCTGGAGCTTCCCAAGTTATGTTCACCAACCCGCTGGAAATCGTCAAGATCCGTCTCCAGGTGGCCGGCGAAATAGCGTCCACAAGAAAAGTCTCCGCTTTTTCTGTTGTTAAAGAACTCGGATTCTTCGGGTTATATAAGGTATATATTACGCTTATGATAGAAAAGTACCCCGGATGCATGCGATGCGTACGAGCTGAAGTACCAAAGTCACAACGGCTCTGTCAAAACGAGGAAAACTATGATTCTTCAATACGACCAGACAATGCATATGCATATTTAACTTTATATTGCCTCGCCGTACGTAAAGTAAGGCGTCAAGTATGGGTGAAAAAAAGAATTGTCCACCAGACTTACAACATACAGCATGCTATAAAACTTTGGGTTAAGAGGACCAGTAGTACGCACAGTAAAACATTTGTCTTTTCTTCAAAAGATGAGTTTTGCACCAACTATAATGGTTTCCAATGCCAATTTCCCACCCCAAGCAACTGAAATTGACATTGACTAATCTACTATGTAGAAAAAGTTAGTCCGATTGAGCTCAAACTTTTTTATGAGCTAACAGAAGATATGTAGAGCTGGGCGGGCTTCAAATTTGAGCTCAAAATTTCGACTTTAGATGCCATCTTTAGCATAGGTCCTGGCGCTACAGTAGGACCGACAGTAGACACGACAGCACACTGTACTCTGCCACTGTAGTCCCAGAGATGTTTCCGGGTGTCCCTATCTTTTCTTTGCCCAGTGTGAATATGTATTAGGCTAGACCAAAAATTTCAATCTCTTTCAATCAAATTTCAATCCCCCGTGCATTTGGTGCTGGCAGAGAGGGATCCAAAAGCTGATTATTTCTTTATTCCATTGGACTAAGATGTCTTACAAAACAGAAAGCGATAAAAAATTGGTTTAGCCTAAATTAAAGTTAACACGTGTACCAAGGCTTGACTTTCTGCCTCCAGGGTTCACGAGCTTGCCTGCTCCGCGACATCCCATTCTCCGCCATCTACTTCCCCGCGTACGCCCATCTGAAGCCACGCTTCGCCGACGAGAACGGCTATAACTCCCCTCTGTCGCTGCTGGTGAGCGGCGCTATAGCCGGGATGCCCGCGGCGTCGCTCGTCACACCTGCCGACGTGATCAAGACTCGCCTGCAAGTGGTGGCCCGAGAGGGCCAGACCACGTACACCGGCGTCATGGATGCCACGCGTAAGATCATGGCTGAGGAGGGCTTCTCCGCCTTCTGGAAGGGCGCTATCGCCCGCATGTGCCGCTCGTCGCCCCAGTTCGGCGTCACCTTGGTCACGTACGAGTTGCTACAGCGGGTCTTCTACGTGGACTTCGGCGGCAGCCACCCCAGCGGCAGCGAGGCGCAGGTCCCCGCCGGCGCCGCGGAGGTGGAGAAGTCAGACAACCCTGACCACGTGGGCGGTTACCAGATCGCGACGCCAATCTTTGCCGGCATCGAGTCCAAGTTCGGGCTGGTGTTGCCAAAGTTCCAGATGGCGGTGGTTGGAGGAGCTAGATGAGACAGTAACTGCTACATCTTTCTCTCCAGGACGCAGATACAGAGAGAGGAAGGATTAGTTGGCATCTTGGTAGTTGAGATCAGTCAATTGTTAAGATCACGATATACGGTTGTGCGGTGTGCAATAATGTTTGCAAAGCTCATGGGGAATTATGTAACATACATCTTGTGGTGGAGCACAGTCTTGAAGCACAATCTTAAACATGCACTCAACGTCTAATGAGCAGATTTCGGTGTCATGATAGGTTAATTATCGCTGATTGACCGCTTAAGTACTCGCTTAGTAGGAGAATAAAATAAGAGTACTGCACATCACTTCTGTCTGGCGTCATTGTTGCACTGAACAGTTAGTAAGTTAGTGTTAGTGCAGCTTTAGTGTGGTTCATGCACTCACGATCGTGGACGTTTGGACCAAATGATCAGGATCATGGATTGGGATCATGGACTATCATTGCTATGAAGAGCTCCATCAGATCAGTCTTGTGGTGACCGGGACTCTCCTTAGGAAAGCTGTAGGTCACTCCTCAGTGTTGACGTCCTTAGTGGCATCCTCTGTGTCGCCAGCGCACTCGGAGTCGAACGTGTTCTTTGTCCTCAGCATCATCCTCAACTTCCTCGGCTTTGTCCTCGCCGGCTCGTGTCCGTGCCTCTACAGTTTCGTCCCAAAGAGGCCCAACAGTCAAATGTAACACAAAAATGGACACTGAGTCCATACTAGAGGTGGGCGCGAGCTGAGCTCGGCCGTTGAAATGGCGAGCCGAGCTGTATCAAGGCCCGACTCAGTTCGTAACAAAATTCCTTCCAGGTCTGCCTTGTCCGCCACGCGAGTACGAATGCCTTGAAGGCCTCCGTGAATGAGTTCTGGGATTATGAGGACCGCGGCCGGCCGTGTCCGGTCACAAGAGCGCAGCCCCGTTAAGCGTACGACACTTGAGCGTAGCCAGTAGAGCGTGTTGCTACTAGAGACTGCACATGACATTACAGTGCAAGACACTACAACGCAGACACCAACAGAGCGCAGAGGCCAGTTCAGCGCACCCAGAAGAGCGCAGGTACTATTTGAGCGCACTTTTGGTACTGCTCCAAAAACTCTCCAAAAAGGTGGGATTTTGCCCTGTTTTTGAAGCAAATTTTAAAAAATTTCCTGTGGAGAGGGGGGGGAGCCCCCCACACCACCTACACCCACCACCTGGATTCAGATGTTCAGCGGCATACATCGCGCAGCCAGGTGAAGATTGAGTCTTACCTATTCTCTCGTACTGTTTACGTATTCTGATATACATTGACTTCTCTTTTGTCTTCCATGACTCCAGCCGGTATCCACCTATCTGAGGACGATATTGTCCTCAATGTTGCACAAGTAATCAAGCACTGGCCAATTGCCCCGATCCTCGACAATGTTTCGGATCCCTCTCCACGGTACGGAAAATTTTCGAAATTTCCTTCAAAAAAAGGTATGAAATCTGCCGCGAAATCGGACTCAGCAGTAGTGAGAGAAGATCCAGATCTTTGCAAAAATCCGCCGCGAAAATGACAAAAATCAACCACACACACACACATCCATATCCTTGTGAGAGTACAGAGAGAAGGCAGTCCATACATATCAGCTGCCATGACCCTGTACGCTGAAATGGTACAGTACCAGTTATCTAAAGGTGAGTTTTAGTGTCAGAGACTTAACTCCTACAGTTCCGTGAATTCTGTCCTGAAATTTCACCATGATGCACAGTTTACATTATTACACAACAGGTTTGGGTGCGCAC
>JAAUXU010142701.1_pt1 | contig 28976 bp, 23 predicted proteins | sample 7278151 | NCBI WGS metagenome assembly JAAUXU01 (sample SAMN14350113, study PRJNA611818) | marine sediment metagenome | isolation source: surface marine sediment (1.8m) | place: French Polynesia: Moorea | collected 2018-08
CTCGCAAAGAGACGTCAAAGTGCCTCGATGCAAGGTGCATTAGCAGCCTATCTTTAAACGTACTGCCGAAACAGGCATTTTTATCCCTACGCCAAAGAACCTTTCTCTTTGCAGTGCACATTTGTCATAGCTCAATCGGCAGGCTGTCTTATCCAAGTGTGCCCTATCGGACAGTATTCGCAGCACCTCGACATTCGCAACCTTTCAACAATAACTCGGAGACTGCACACTTTTAAGAGATGTCATAATACTGACTATTGCAGTCACTCTATTGCAGTATCACAGCATTTCTAGGCGTTGAAGTCCAATTATGCTGCACGTGCAAGTGTGCACTCACTTGAAAGTAGCCAAAATGGACGTGTAAAAAGCATTCATAACGCCAACATGACTCGCGAGGGGCCAATCACACTGATCACTGGTGCACTGGCGAAGAATCTTAGCAGTCAGTTAGCAGTCAACATTCGGGAAAAAGTGTCTTAACTTGAGGAAGTTTTTTATAAAATCGATCTTGTAAAGGACACTCACAGTTTGCCAATGCTGTTTTGCAAGACAAGTTCTGTAATCGTGTAAGGAGTCATGGGTGATGAAAAGCCGTCATTCATATTTATGGAGAAGGGTCACCTATAGAATCGTCCAGAATCTTCTCCATAAACATAAACAGTTCTTCACCTTCCATAACTCCTCACAGAATGACAGAACTGAGCTTGCAAAACAGAATTGACAAGCTGTGAGTGTCCTTTGCAAGATCGGTTTTATGAAAAACTTCCTCAAGTTTAGACACTGTTTCAGGAATGTTAAATGCTAACTCAGAAGATTCCTCCGTAGTCCACTAGTGATCGGTGCGATCGGTCCCTCACGAGCGTTACAAATACCTATGACACTGTTCTTTTTTGTGCTTTTTTTAACTCTGAGCACAGCACTAATGAATGTTATATAGATGAATTTCAGGTGAGCGCAGGTATGGACCACTAGAAGCTCTACGCTTTTCATTACTATCTTTTTCTGGTTCAGAAGTTAATGTCGAAAATGTGCAAATCGCCAGGTGTCCCCGGTGCTTTTGAGCCTGAATGGACCTCCCTGTGTATACACACGTAGCAAATTTCTGCCAGAGGGAAAAATTCAGTGATGAACAGTACCTTTTTTTCGGATTGTAATTATGCCTGAAAGCGTTTGTCGATAAATGAACTTTAGGGGTCAAAGTTGGGCGACGCAAATGAAAACAGTAATGAGTTGCCGAATAATTACGGGGCTCTTCTTCTTCCTGTTTAAAAGCTTTAATAGCTTGAGTATAAGATTGGCAGATTTCTTTCTCACTCTCTACACTTCCAAAATCTGCCCGCGTAAGCAAACTGTTCGTTTCCGGCATGCATTCGGAGGCCTCGACAACGTTTCTTCGTGAGTGTGTGAGCGCCTCGCTCAGTTTCAGCTCTCGACTCACTCAGAGATTGCCCAATTCGTCATGATTTTCTTGAGTCCGCATCAAAATTGGTCAATTCTTCAGCAAAGTCCATGCACAGACCAAAATTTTTATGGATGGGCGGCTTGAAAACAAACTGTAATGATTGCAAGCGGAAATCTGACCGAGTTTTGAGTAAACCTACTCAATCACGCGAAAATTGGCGTTCAAAGAAGGGAAGAAGAGAGACTTGATGACGAAACTCCGAGACTATTACCCATAATCACCATGTTGATGCTTAAAGCCTTGGGAAAATGGGAAGCTATTGATTTGTAATTACGATGATGCAGTCGATCTCTTTTTTGGGCGTGTGCCCATTATGTAGTTCACGGTCGCACGAACCGCCCACGTGCGCGCGCGTGCGCAGCGCGTGCGCGCGCGCACACACAGGGGGAAAAAATCACGGTGTGCACAAATGAGTTTTTCCAGTAGTCCTCTCGGTTAGACATTTTTCCCTCCCTCCTGCTCTGGTTACGTAGACGCCCCTAATTAATCCTACTCTATCTTGGGAGATCGAAATGGGGGGTTCGTCGGGACTCACGAGAGTCACGGAGAAAAAGTCAAGAGGTCCTTGCAGGAAACAAAAAGTCCAGTCTCAAGAGGTCAAGACGGTGCAGCTTGGTTCGGTTGTGTTGCCAGCTGGACTTGACTCTAACCAGACCGTGACGAACTGAAAAGTGGCTCCCAATGAGACATCTTGACACGTCTGAGCTGGGTCAATCCTTTTTTGGCCGCTAGCTGACCAAAAGTCGGGCGAGAGGCTCTGGAATTGAAAAAAAATCAGGGAAAGATTGCCAGTTTGTTGGTCTCAAGCGATGCCAAATGCGGTGTCGGCAGCGAAGCCGCTTCATTGGTTTCGTCTTCTTATCGGTCCCTGCTAGATACAGCACACAGTAGGAACAATGGAAATGCTTCAGGCTGGAAATTTCAACTTTCACAAATTCAGAGGTTATTAGTTAGGCGAACATATGTTTATGACGGTAACAGCAAAAGCTGACTTTTCCGACAAAATCGGTCGTCAGGGAATTGGTCCAGTTTGTCCTCACAGAGAGGTTCTCTCATATAGGAAAGAAAAGCAAGTCATACTCTACCATCATCATAAGGATAGTTTATTCAAGATACACAAACACTGTTTTCTCTCACTTACTTAAAGAAAAATAGTAACTTTGGGCAGTTTTTTTTCTTTTCACGACCTGTGACACAGAAAAGCTGAATGTCACACTGGGTTTTGAAAGTCAAGACCAACACAATTAGCTGTAAGACACTGCTCAACAGAAATGTGGCTTAAGATGGAAACTTGTTCAAACATCTCAAAATCAATTTTTGCAGCTCTTTAAGTTGCTGTGCATTGCCACTTCATAGCAATCAGTCAGCCCAGTAAAAAGTCTCATACACAGAGGTTTGCTGATTGGAACTTATGCACCAAAAAAATGGTTACACGGAAAAATAGAGGTTTGTCGGACTAGCACATTTTATTGAACCTCACTTAACCCAAGCCTGTGACTAAATCAGAGGCCGGCCGACCTTCTCTCTCTGGCCATGATGTGTGCGAGGTCTCAGGAGACAGACAGAGAAACTTCAATCGGTTTCCCCCCTTCTACGTGCTGAGGTCCCCTTCCACGTAGCTGCCTGGACCGTGGAGGTCCCTGGAGCTGTCGGGGACCTCTGACGAGCGTCCAGCGTCAGCGGGGGTCATTTCTGCGCCCAGTGCAATGCTGATGCTTCTTCAAAGGCCTCTCTTTCCTTACATCTAATTTCTGGTTGAGGAGAAGAGGCAAAAGTTGGCAAAGACCTTGAGACGATGCTCGAGATCGCTCGTGCTGAAGACGATTGGTGAGCGCACGTTCATAATGAGCAACAAGCAAAAGCGATCTTCAATCAATCATGCCCAAGGACCCAAAAGTTCCCACCTCGCCCGACGACGATTTTTGCGCCTATTCTTGCTATGTTTAAAAACGCGTCCGCTCATTTGCATGCAAGAGAGGTGGAGGGTAAAAAAATCGTCCTCGCGCGCCCCTCGTCACGGCTCTTGCCATCTCTCCTCGCCCAGAAAGAGAAAAAGATGCGCAAGAATTCTTTATGGTGCACACGGTTGATGCTTCGCCGTGCAGAAATGCATGCATTCCTGCTGTGTGAGGCAATAAAAACCGACATGGGAATCATTTTTACGACTCACACAGTCGTCATTGATTCCTGTGTTGATGTATGAGCTGCCTTCGGACGTGCCTGCTTGAGCTCCCGCCGCCCCATCCGAGATCCTAATCAGATATTTGCAATAATTTTGTTTGCTTCTTCATCTGATCGGGGGGGTCTCGGAAGGAGAAGGGGGTAGCTTTACCCCCTGCCAGCGACGACTCCTCCTGCTCTATTCAGCGTTCCCGTGACAGCTCCATGAAGTGACTTTGGCAGATACGAGCCAATAACAACGTCACAGGTGGAGGATTCATGTGTTGTTCCACAACCAATAAGCTCCTATGATGACTGCACAGGTACGCATGTGGGAGAGACGACTGAGAGCACACCTGACAGGCGCGTTTATTTCACGACTTTTTCCTCCCGCAGGTCAACAAACAACATTCACACACATATGTACAGTTACGGCAAATTGTTGAGAGCGTTCTTAGAAGAAAAAGTCTTCCTTCTTGCCTCTCCTCTGCCTGCGCACGTTTTGTCCTTGTTCACACACATGCAAGAAGAGATTCTTCTACACGCATATGTGAATGTGTTATTTTCACTTCCTTAATTGCGGACTTTTTTTGTTCTTAAGCGCGCGCGCGCACGTTCCGCTCGTGTGCGCGCGCGTGGGATTCGTTTTTGACAGCTTCGACGTCCCCATTTGTATATATTTTCTCTCTCACACGTGTGGAATTTCCGATTAGCATTTTTTTCCATTTAGCTGCTCCCTCCTTTTAGCTTTGTATTATTTTTTCATATTTTGTTTTTGTCTTCCCTGACAGCGGAGAATCGGGATCGACATTCGGGGGTCACAGGAGAGGGCAGGACTGAGAAGGCGTCACGACTTGGGGAAGAAGAAGAAGTTTTTATTCGTGGAAATTGCACGCAGCAGAAAAAAATCGCACAGTGGCAGCAATTGGAAGTGAGGGAGAGAAATAAAATGCATCTCGGTATCATCAGCACGCAAGTTTGACCACTTTTTTGTCGATGAATTCTCTCACTTTGGCCTTGTGAGTCTCGACCCTAATGAGCCTCTCGCATGATTCGAGGCATCCCTCGGTGGCCGCATTTCCTGACATCAAAGTCTTTACTCCAATTGCTGCTGCATCATGACTCGCTGCAGGCCCCGCAGGTCCATGTAGTCGGGGCGGCTGTTGTGGGGCGGCGGCGGCTGCGGCGGCTTCAGCACCCTCACCCTGTGGCTGTAGACGGGCGCCCACTGGTGGGAGTAGTAAATGGGCTGGTAGAAGAGAGGTTGTAGGACTCGCTGGACGTGAAGAGGGTGGCGCTCTTCGGGAATCAGCACGCGGTGCCTCCTGACCAGGGCTCCTCGCTGGACCTTCTTGGGAGGGTCGACGTTGCTGATCCAATCTTGGTTGGACATCCTCGTCAGAGTCTCCAGCGAAGTTTGTTTACGTAGGGACGAAGATGATAATGAACTTTCCGGTGGTGGTGGCGGCGGGGGCGGCGGCGGCGGAAAATTAGGCTCCTCTTCGTCGTCGCGATGGCGGCGGCGACCGCAGCCGCCGCCACCGCCGCAGTCACGCTGTCGCCGCTGGTAGTTTTTGACCGCGGCTGCCGTCGCCGCGATCTCGGCCGACCTCTTGGCCGCATCCTTCTTCTTCTTGCGCTGCTGTTGCTTCTCGACTAGATTGTTGTTGTTGACGGGGATGATGGGCAAGCCCTGAGCGATCGACTCCTCCACGCTGAAGTTGTATTCCTGAGAGGGTTGATAAGTATAAGATAATCATCCAACCAATTCAGGCCAATTCATAAATCCATAAACCCCTCAAATCGCCCATCTTCTCTTCTGGCTACTTTCAAACAATTTTTAGTGCAAAAGTGTAGGTAAAAGCGTGTGCAACGCGAGGGGTAAAGTGAACGTTAGCTTACTTTGAATATGACGCTTTTTCGCGGCGGCGGCGAGAAATCCTCCTTCTTCCCGTCGTCGCCCTCCTTGAAGTCGACGTCCTCGTTGAATCCGCCGCTGTCCATCGATCCGCTGTCGACTTCTGCTCGCTGTCGCCGCTGTTGCTGTCGCTGCCGCCACTCGGCGGCGGAGCTCATGGACCTCAGTGGCTGCTGCCTGCGACGCAGATTCGGACGATGCTGTTTGCCCTGTGGTAATAGCAATAATATGCTGTAAGCTTTCAGTGTGTTGTAAGCTGTAGGTAGAAATTGTGCAGCAAGGACATTTTGAGCGATGGACGGAGGGTTAGCCCAAGGCGCTGTAAATGCCAGGCCTCCATCCGCCGATCCCATGCACATGTTTCAATGTAAAGATGTTATCCAATTTGCGGGAGGTCTATTAAGTCATTCTTTTTGTTTAATGCAGACCCCCTATAGCTCCTTCTTCAGTGTAGGTCAACTCTACGATCCTCCTTAAGTACTTATCCCGGGTTGCAAATGCTTGGCCACCAGTAGAGGATAGGATAAGATGTGGTTTCGTATACGTAATACTACATGCATAGGTAACAGACCAGTGTGTCCTGTACGCGTACTCTTCTGTATTATAGTTCTGTATTAACCAAGCGGACATGAAGTCATGACTACACTTGCCTGAAAGTTGTTGCTCTGCCTCCTGAAGTCAAGCGTCGATTCGGGGGAGCTCGAGTAACCGTCGACTTCCTCACTGCTGAAGATTTCGTCGTTGGTGACGACCTCGCTCTCTTCAGCGGAGCCGATCCGTATGCCCACGACGGAGACACCACTGTTGCCGCTCTGCTCGCTACTGCGGGTCAAAGAGTTGTCCTGGTTGTTATTGTTATTGTTGTTGTTGAGGCTGTTGTAGTTGCTGTTGTTCTTCCTGTTCTGAATAAAGACCATTTCCTCGCTGTCGCTGTCATCTAGACCGAGAAATTTGTTGAGGTCCTTGCGGTTGGTGCGGCCGCCATTGCCGAAGACGACCTCACTGGCGCTCTTCAGTTGTTGAAGGTCGAGCAAGTCGTCCACGTTGTGGCCGCTGTCGACGTTGCTGTGGCCATTGCTTTCAGAGGATCTCCAGCGAATTGAGTGCTTCATCAGCTGGCCCAAGTTGGGCAGAAACCCATTGTTCTGGCCCTTCTCCGAGTTCGACCTGAGCAAGATCCCTGACGACTTCTTCCTGGAGATAGAGCCTCCTTTGGGAGTCTCGTCCACGCCCAGGAACTTGGCCAGATCCTTCTTCTTACCCTGAACATTGACATCTTCTCTCGACACCTTTTGCCTCTTCTTTTGTTGCTGTTGCTGCTGAATCACGGAGATCAAGTTGTCGAGGGCGACTCTCTGAGCAACCTTGATGTCCTCAGGGTTGGTGGCATCAGTCGCAACGTCGTACTCGATCAGACCGAGGAGCTTGCACAAGTCCTTCCTCTTGGGGATTTTGGTGGCAACAAATCGTTGCTGCTGCTGCTCTTCCTCCTCTTCAGGCACAATGCCCAAGGAAATCACCCTTTCTCCTCCTTCTTCCCCTTCTACTCCTTGTTCTTCTTCACCGTCGTGATCCTTGACCTTATTCATCTCCTTGACCATCTCGTAGACCGCCACGGTCGTTGTCATTCTCCGCGCCATCCGACGATTTAACAAGCGCTGGTTCTGATGTTGGCGCGCGCCAGTCTTGTTGCTGGCGTCGCCTTTTTGCGCCCCTGCTAGTGTGGCTGGTGGCGTACTCGGATTGGTGTGGGAAGAATTTATCCTTAGGATAACCTGTGCATGGAGAGAGACCTTCGATTAGATTTCTGTGCGTGTGAACGCACCCTAACCATTCCGTCAGACTGTGCGTACCATCAGTGTAACTGTTGCCTAGTACAGGTGCAGTACGCACAACCCCCAGTCTGTCCGTACAGGTGCTTAGACTAATGAATAATGGTGAATTTTACCTGTGTATCACAAATGACGACATTGTCGGCCGCGAAGACCTCGACTGGAGGCTGCTGAGGTTGCTGAGGCCGAATTTTGCTCTCACGCCGCCTGATTTCGGAGATCGCGCTGTAGGGAACGAAAACTGTGACCTTGTTCGATTGCTTTTTGGTGCTTTTTCGCGGATGTTTCGCTGATTTTTTGCGATTCACGGAGCCCAAGAAGTCGCAGAACGAATGAGGAACAATCTTGACACTGCTGTCGCCGCCGCTGCCCTCGACGCCGTCGTCCTCTTCGGATGAGTAAGAGGAGAATTTGGACGACTTGACAGAGGAGGCCGAAGAATTCTTGCCGCCGCAGCCGCCGCTGCCGTCGCCGCGGCCACCGCTGCCGTCGGAGGAGCGACCGCTGTCAACTGACAGGCTGAAAGAGCGTCGCTCAGAGTCCCCAGCGGCTGCCGCAGCAACCGCTGAATTAGCGGCCTCACTTGTTGTTCCATGTCCCTTATCCACAATCTTTTCAGTTTTCTCTATCATTATCATAGTGGTGACCTCTTCCTCCTCGTCCAGACATCCTTCGTCCTCCGAGTACTCGTGGTCTTCCTCCAGCCTGGTGAATGTGACGGGAGGGACGACGCCGCAACCGCAGCTGCATGGGTCGCCCAGCCCGTCCAAGGCGCCGCTCAAGTCGCTGCCCCTGATAGCCTCTTTCTCTCCTTCGTCGTCTTGGTCTTCCTCCTCCTCCTCCTCGTCCACCTGCTCCCCTTCCTCGTCATCATCGTCGCCATCCACGTTAGAGACAATGAGCGCCGGGGTCACGACATCGTCGGCGCCCAAGCATGACTCGCTGAGTGCTCGAGGCCGCCGTCCAACTCGACCAGCCATTCTCTGTAGGTCATCGACATCCCCATGGTTGGACGTCATTGCTGCCTGCACGAGCATCTCGACCTGGCTGAGGCTCCTCTGGGAGAAGAAGACGGGCGCCGTCGCCACCGTCTCACCCAATCCGCCCAAATTGCCGCGATGCATTGAAAAATAAGAAGCCGCCAAAAAGATGTGTTGTTGTCCCTACAAATCTTCTTCCTTGGTCCTTATTAGGGCTAGTGAATGGGCGGCACAAACCTGAAAAGGAGTAGAATGGGTCATATATCAGAATGACAATTGGGTTTCGCCCATTTTGTATTTGTATGACAGACGCCCGCCAAGAAAAATAAAACCGTCACAGGCTGACCTGATTTGCGAGACGTTAAATCATTTTCAGGGTGGGGAAAGAACGGAAAGCGCTTAACATATTTGCAAGGATGGGCGCCCAAAATGGTTATTATTGCTGTGACTAATGGTCACCCAGGGAGGTGAAATTCATGCATTTGTTTCTTGGCAGCAGCGGTTCTTGAAAGTCATTGAAGATCTCCTCCTTCTTCTTCTCCTTCTCGTTCTGCCCTTTGGTATGAGGATGACGTCCCGTGAAGGACACTGACTTCATTCAGCAGACTTAAGGCGCGCTCAAACATGCGTGAAATGTCACTCTGGAGCGAGCTATGCCGGGACCGCCCGCCCGGAGCATCCGCCAAGTGTGGAGTCCGGACCGGCGAGAATTGTGCTGTGAGAGCGCGCCTTCAGCACGATATTTACTGCATAAAGCTCATGAGGGCGGCGCATCCCTAAGAAACGGGCAAGACCTTCAGACCGCACCACTTAATATTTTCTGCAGTGATTTTGCACGCTTCTCTTTGGCGGAGCTGTTAGGGCCGATTGCACTGGCAAATTTATGAAGCCCGTCGAGAAGTGACCTTCTCAGGCAGGCTTCCCCCTGGCTGCGGCGATGTCACACACTTGACGACGATTTCTTGGCATCCGGCCTCGCCGGGCGGAACTTCCGCCCGTTCAACAGCCCCCTCATGCGTTCCTTATGGGAATTCTCTTGCTTTGGATCCCCCTTGAGTCAATTGAAATCGTGCTCGCGCGCCTGCCTCGATTTCTCCTAGGAAATTTGACATGCGTGATTGGGCAGAAGAGGTTTTGAGCGGCCGCCAAAATTAAGAGGAACGAATGTGCTCAAAAAGAGATGTGGGAAACAATGGATGAGGCAAGAGGACGAAAGCGTCACGTGAATGAATGAAAAAGTCATTGGGTGAAAGTCTTTCAAAACAGTTATGACAAAGAATATTCGCACGACGAGAACGTTCCCACGTGGACGCTCTGCGACAGAGCACAAATGTGTAGCTGGCGTCTCTCGCCCTTTTTTTGCAGGCAAATTTGCACTTAAATTGTGCAAAAATCCGCCTCGATAAACGGGGTCTTAAAAAAATGCCTGCGTCCGCGCGCGAGTTGCACAGGAATGCCTGTGGGTAATCCAGAGGCTTGGCTTAATTGACTCTTAAATAACTTGCGCACCTCTACTAATTAACTATTTACCGGCATCGAAACAACAAAGGAGATCATGATAACGCGCTCGCTCTAACAGGACTCGATTGTCTGGTGGAGAGATACAAACAAATACTGGAGGAGTCGCTTAAATAATGGCTTTTTCCTCCGCCAAGACTGACGTCCTCAATAAATTCCTCCCGGAGCCTCAGGTGACAAGAGGTGAGCGGAGAAAATCGATCTACTTCATGCTGGGATCAAGAACAAGTCTGGTAGAGATTATTTTATGAAGCAGAGATTCCCAGAGGGTTAAAAGGATAAACAATCTATGTTAGGCCTAGGCCTAAGACAAAGTCAGAGCACAGAGACACAAAGAGGAACGAACCCTCCCTCAAGCTGTGTGTTTTTACCCCGTTGATTCATACATGTTCACAGCGGTGGGAGGAGGGCAGAAAAGAAAAAAAGTACACCATTTTTTTAATCTTTTCCTCGAACGACTAAGGAATTCTAAGACTGCAAAAGTGAAACTTTTTTGCGGCGTTCTTTTTTTTTTTAGGGCAGACCTCTTGATCTCTGAGCAATGTTTCGCCTCTTAAGGGCCATCGCGGACGCGCAACAGGAAATTGGCTAACTGTTGTAATCCGAAGCCTTCAATTTGCAGTCATTTTATTCCAAGTTTTTGACTTTTGCGTCAAACAAATGTATTTTCCACCTGTAAACACGCCCGCCTGCACTGTTGAGTGCGTCACGTACGACGCATTTCCTTCTTTGCACGCGGGCGCGCGCGCCCTCGCACATGACATGTGTGACGACAGGGGGGGGGAGGAAGGGGGAGTGGGGGCAACTTAGAACAACGAAGTTCATACCAGGAGAGACTCTGATTCTTGTCTGTGTGTGTGCGTGCGTGCGTGCATGCGTGCGTGCGTGCGTGCGTGCGTGAGTGCGTGAGTGCATGTGTGGTGTAATAGACAGAATGAAGTCTCATGATTTCTTTCCTATTTACATCATCCACTGGAAGGATGGAAAAGAAATTAGGACGAGGAGAGAGAGTTTGAGAAAAAGTTGTCTGGCGGAGGAAGCCGACGAGACACTTTTGAGGCCGCAAATGATTTTCTTGTCTGCAAACTACCCAATTTCCCCCGAATGCTTGACGCTTTGAGGCGGAAACAGGGTGAAGAAGGATTGTTTCACTCTTCGAACGTTGACAGGGTGGAGCAGCAAGATCGGACAATGATCGGATGACTTCGATGACTGCGGACGCCAAGACAAACTCCTACTTACGATGACGTAAATGCTGATTGATAGCGGCGGGCAGAAAAACAGCGATGTTGTAACTCTTTGCCGGAAATCGAAGAGGATTTTCAAGCTGATGGAAGCAATGAAGAAAAAGTCGGTCCTGTGAAGGAGAAACAGGAGCAAATCTGCTTTTTTTTTTCCTCCCCCGCTCCGAACACTGTGACGGTTTTTGTACACTATGTGCCTATGAAAAAAAAACCAACCGTATATCAAGCGCGAAATCCGCCCGATGTCACTGTGAGGCCATCGTGGGGTCACGCATAACATGCATAAGATGAACGTTATTATATGAGCCGTAAAAAAAGGCGAAGGCAGGGTGGAAAAAATTGCAGTGGGTCCTCTATTGTGAGCCTGAGCAACCTCCCTCCTTCCCTCCCCAGGTTTGGTCTTGCTCTGCCCAAGGGAGGTAAGAGTTGGGTAACAAATTGACAACGCCCATTATAATATGAAAAGGAGTTATTTTCAGATGTCTCGTGCAGTTATTGGGCGGCCACTTTGAGGTTGCGTCACCCTCATTTTCTTTAGTCCTCCATCAAATTGACATAGGATCGACAATCTTGTCTGGTGGAGTCGACCTCGCTCGATCGATCAACCAATTAAAAAAGGGGTTTCCTTACGCAACGACGAGGAGGGGGGTGTTTCTCCTCTTGACCCCCACCGGTGATGATGAATCATGAGGGGCCGGGAAAGAGGAGGGAAGAGGATCCTCTGGTTACTCTTCAAATTTATGAAGCAAACGAGACTTCTCCTCAAAGGTCAACAAGGACTCGTTTTCAGCTGCGGTGAAGGCCCAACATTTATTTAACTTTTTTTTCAGACAGAAAAGACGTGGCCTTTTCTGGTGGTGGAGGTCAGATCGAGGTCTGTGTGTGTGGGGGGGGGGGGGGGGAGCGCGCACCTTCCGAGGATGCGCTCGAAACAACACCGACTTTGTGGCCTCGTGCCAAATCCGGCTTCCTTTTAACCCGAAATTGCAGTTTTAGGCTTCGAGGTCACTACAAAAAGGCAACTTCTTTTACCCAGTTTTTCCTCTCATCCATCGTCAAGTTTTTTGAATCATCCACTGAAGTCCTGTTAGTTCTCGGCATCTTTGAACTTTGTCCCAACAAAAAAGAGAAGGGACTTTAACAGTTCATAGGCCTGGGGTAAAAACAAAGGATAGCAGGAGAGCGTGGGGTAAAAAAAAATATTGAAAAAATTTAGAAGACTTTTATGCCGAACCCGCATCTAAGGTGTACGCAAAAATGCGTAGGAGCGAAGAAACGATTAAATTGCGTCAGTTTGGGGCCGACAGGAAGAAGATTGCGTCAGAGACGGCGACGCATTTGACTAATAAAAGCACCAGCAGCACTGGAAGGAGGCGAGAAAGCGTTTTTCTCCCTCGAAATGTTAGGAATCTGCGTCACCCACTTTTTCCACCGCCAGATGCTGAGACCGCGTTCCCATCTAAGTCCTGACCTCGCCTGGCCGAGATGAGGCCAATGAAAGATAAGCTTTGTTTTCGGATTCTGCTGTCTGGTGTCCCTGACTTGGGATGAGATCTTGGCCAGGATCCATCCAGTTTGTCGGATCAATCAAACTCTTGTTTCGCCCAAACGAAGCTTCCAACGGGGTCAGAAACAGTCTGTCTGAGGACAGCCTCGAGAGCCTCGGAGGAGGAGGGGGGGGGGGAAGCAGTTCCTAAATTGACTCTGGCCTCTCTCCCTTTTGCCTGGGTGGCCTCGTCGATCACTCTAGAACCGTAATGACGCGAAAACGTCTTCGGTGTACAGGGTGCTTCAGAAAAAAAGAGTAGTGCACCAATCTGCTAGGAGGAGAAAGAGAATATCTTTTCTTCAGGACCTGTGTGTGTACTGGCATTTGAGAAATGCAAATGAGGGTTTTTTTTAGCCTCCCTGTAGTGCTTACAAACGGCCTCATTTTTTTTCTGTTATGTCTGGGCAGGAGAGATGAGTCATTTGGCCCCAAAAAGTTTCTTGTAAGGAGATCCTCAATCACCCGGAAAACTCGCGGAAACTCCCGATTCCACGTCGTGACATTGATTGAGCCTCTTGTGTCTGAACGAGTCCACTCGCACGCGCATGTGATGAATCTTTGTTGTCAAAACACGCGAAGGTGACACAAGGGGGCAAAGAGAGAGAGAGAGAGAGAGAGAGAAAAGAGCACATTAATTCACTCAGAGGGAGCAAAACAAATGGAACTGCCAAACTGAGCTGGAATCAAGCATAAGAAGAGGCCAATTTCGGCCTCTAGTTTTCCCATGGACGACTCGACCAGACAACTTCTGGCCAAACTGCGGCGTTGAAGTCACTTTTTCCTCTTCACTCAAGAAGAAATATTACGTTAGTCATGTGTTCAAGTGCGTTTGTGGCTTTTTCTCTTCTCAGCCTCTGCTCCGGGAGCAGTTCCATAGGACGCAATGATTCCTTGTTTTCATTTTTTCCGTTCCAGCCGTTGTCTGGCCGAGTCCGCGCGTGCATGTCTCATATTTGTTCATCCTCACCTGTATGCAAAAGGTGGTAATTATCGGTACTCCTAATCTAAGTTTATCTTTTCTGCAATCTCCAGCTTCAAAGGGGGTTGTTCAACTCCTCCTTAATGACCCATTAGAGACACGATCGGGATAAAGGAATAAAGGGGACGTCGATAGGAATGTGGGAGATGCTTTATAATTAAAAACTTTCCCCCCCTCGTGACTCTAGGGACACTTTGCCATTTTTTTCCATTTACCCCGTGAGAAGAAATGGCAGGGAGAGGAAAAACCTATCATGAGATATCAGATCTCGGGGAACGACCTCATCCGCGTCCAGCATGACTCGACAGAACTTTTATTCGACCAACCGAAGGCTCTGTGAATCGACAGAGGTGACAAACAGGGACACAAAAAAGCTTGATTTTTTGCTCTTGTCAATGAGAATTGGCTCTGCTGTCCTAAATACAGCAATTATAAAAAGTGGGGTCCCGTGTTAAATGCCCCCCCCTGGTCATTAAGCACAGGATCCTCCCCTTTTACGTCACCACCGACGCCCACAGCATCGTGACCTTTTTTGAGGCTCAAAAAATTGACAAAAACTAAGGAAGAAACTGGTTGAAGACCAACAGCTTGGAAAAAAAGGTATCAAAAAGAGCCCTGATTAACTTAAGAAGCCACCATAGAGACCTAGAAAAAAAAACCGTTTAGATTTTAGCTCAGCGATCTCGATATCGCCTTCGCCTCCATTTTCCTCCCCTCCATTTGTGGCAAAGAACCCGTTTGTTCCATCGTGCGTCCCATGTGTGATATGAACGATGTAATTTTATGTTATTCCACGATAAAGAAAAGACATCTGTGTGAGTGCCTTGTGGTGAGTGACGTCACCTGGCCGACGAAGGCGACGACGTCCAAGAAGATGCAAAAAAAGGCAACAGCAGCGTTGACGCACGCAAACAACCAAAGATAATCCTATCGAAGTGAGGAGTTTGTGTCCATTTTATTTATACTCTCCGGACGGAGGGGGGGGATTTATAGGGAAGACTCCAAAAATGTGTCTGCGAAGGTGTGTTTACACTGGGCCGCGATGGTGACGACGATGGCGATGAGGGATGGATGGATGGATGACACGCCTGTGTCAGATGGCGATCAGCAGGTCCATCCAGCAGGCCATGCAGAGAATGGAGATGTGGTCAGCCTTGACCATGTTTGACACGTGCGTGTGGCAAAAATTCAGCCCGGGTGGGTGTGAACGAGACATTAGCTGGTTGGTTGGCTAACGCAATCCATTATTTTGACAGCTGAAGCAGCCAATAATAAACAACATTTCGTATACGTGCACAAGAAGAAGAAAGATGAAAAAGAGTTGACACTTTTTTTTTCTAGGCTTCGATTTATGGGCAAGCGTCAATTGACACCCGGGGGCTCCCTCGGGCTCGGCTCTTCTTGCACAAGAAAAAGGTTCCAGCTGTGTTTGCACTGGGCATGAATTACGAGCGGAGGTAATTTCCCGTCTCTCTCGACTCGGTAATGGACATTAGCAATAGGCCTCTCGGAGTCTTGGACCCCCTTCCAGAGACTCGGTGTGCGTGAAACTAGGGCTGTGATTCGAATAGCTGAGCTGCAGCCGCGCTGGCAGTCACTGCATATCAACGACAGCAGAAATGTACTCGTCCACCGCTGAATTGCGCATGTGCAAAAGTGGAGGTCAAAAGTTTGCGTATACGTGAGGAGGGGGGAAAAAGTATTTCTGTTCTCTTATTGCTACGTATAAGAAGCTCAGTCATGACAAAGAAGCAATGCCGTAAAGGCATACGGGACCATAGTAGGCAGTTTGCATTAGGGTTCAGTCACACGAATAACTTTGCTGCAACCTTGTGGCCTCAAGGTACTCGGTAGAGCGAATAGCACGAGGATCAGACGCTCGTTATGAGGATCTTTTTCTGAAGAAGCAAAGCAGCATTCACGAAGGGGTTTGTTTTTTGCAAGGATCAGACGCCCATAGGGGTCCGTTCCACCACGGGTCCTCAGAGCTGTTCCACCTCTATTTTATTATTCGAGTAATTCGCCCCACCTCTAGTGCTCGCGAAGGCGAGAAACGCGGCATCTCTTTCATTCCTGGGCAAATAGCAGAACACAGAGAAGCCTCAGACACTCATGCAAATTGATAGGACGCAGTTTTGCGATTTCACTTTTTCGCCCATAACGTTCTTTCTCTCTCTCTCTCTCTTTCTTCCTTTCTTTCTCGAGTGAAGATTTGTCGATTTAGGCGCAGCTGACGACATCAGGATTGTTGGGGCATGAAAAAAGTGTTGCTCAATCCATTGTCTCTTCAACTCTCTCCCTTATTCATGTCTGTGGAGAGAGGGATTGAGATGAGAGAAATTGTAAACGCAGAGTGTGAAATGAGTGAATTTTTTTTCAACATCATGAATTGCCACCGTTACCCGTATTTCTCTCCTTTGTTGCCGTGCGTGCAGCACCCCGGAGGAACCCGGAGACATTGACAAAACTCTACTTTGCTCAAAGTGGCGTTTTTGTCAGCAGTTGCCAAGCTACGAACTTCCTCACTGTTATGGCAAGCGAAAGTCACATTTTCAATCTGGGCATGAAAGTCATCCTGGGAACGAGTGGAAGAAGACAAAAACTTTGGTGCGCCGCCGCTGCCGTTGTGGGAACCCCTGCAGGGACAGCCGCCAATTTGTTGCTGATCTCGTTGTCTTGACACGAATGCATTTGCAACGCCTCTTCTCAGTCCCCCGTGTGGCCAAACACTGATTGCTCTCCCAACTCATTGGAACGAGGCCGCCAGAACTTCTGGCACTGCATACCCACATGTATACGCGCTATCATGCACAGATCAAAATTACGCAGTTGAGAACAATTGTACAAGGTCGTTTCATGTTGCTACTCAAGTCTGACTGAGTGTCCGTCCATTCATGCCCAGGCTGTGGCAGCAGCTCGTGCCAGTAATTAATTAGCAAGAGATTTATCCACCATAATTGCCCCCTGACAAAATTGAGCTGCTGCAATAGCATACTTATTTTGTCCAAGATTGCCGTAATTTACGGCCGGTGCAATAAAGCAGGAAAAAAAGGGTTTAGGGAGGCCCCGGGACAAAATTCCTCCGTAATTTGCCCATTTTCTACCAGTGCATTCCTAGGCAAAGGCCCCAAATATTGAAATTTGAGCTCTGTGCAGTGAATTTCGTAATAGCGTCTCATAGGGAAGACCTTGGAGAGGGCCTCGCAGGGCCTTGCTTGGACTCAGAGATATCGGATATCTCTGGACGTTTAGGGGCAAAATCACACGCGACGACACCGATTCTTATCGGTGTCGATGACCTTGAAGTGAGCATTTTTGGGTTGCTTCGTTACTTTTCTCAAAGGCCGCCTTCGGTGGACAATCATGCAGCAATTTTGCAGTCACACTCGGGGTGTTTTCCTCTCGCTGCAGCATGAAGATTGGGCTAGTTTGAAGAGTAAAAAGTTTGGCCTTTGACTGAATGCATCTGAGGTTGTTCCCCAATGCCACGCACTCAAGACGCAGTCAGATGGTTTTTTTTAAAATAAAAAAAATTGACCCACTCTCTCGTGACAGTTCCTTTGCACCTCCAGTCGAGCTAAAGGGCAGCTCTCGTAGTGCCTACAGCAGACATAGAGGACCCAGAAATGGATTAGTTCTTCATTCCATTTGACTAGAATGGATTCAAAGGGAGTCTGGCAACAAATATAGCACAAAGAAAGAGATTTAAAAAAAAATGACCTAGCCTAGTGCATTGGGGTGTCCGTGGTGCAACCTTGAGTTGGGTAGCACCTCGACCAGAAGTTGAGGCTCGGCCTAGGGAGTTCACACGCAACAGCATTTGACTTTGCTCCCAAACAGTGAGGTGCTCAGCCTGCGCAAAGATGGCAGTGTTGGCAGAGGTGCTCCAGCTGTGCCAGCGGCGTCTAAAGTTGCATTCTTATTACTGAAACCATACCTGCTGAACATTGCTGCTGTGCATGAGATTTTTGTTTGGTTAGGCAAATTTTTGGACTTTATGTAGCGAAGCCTCCTCCTTCCCTTGCAACGCTGCCATCTTTGGGCAGACTGAGCACATTACTGTTTGGGAGCACAGTCAAGTGCGTGCCGAGCCTCAACCTCTGGTCGAGGTGCTGCCCAATCCAAGGTTGCACCACGGACAAAAAAAGCACCCTGTGGTGCATACAGATCTGTGTACGTGAACACGTGAATAGATATGGTAAATTCTGGGAATTCCGCAGTAGGGAAATCCGAGAATTCCTTACTCACCTTATCTCAGCGCTCGAACGCGTACCCAAATGACAAACTCGCAGTTGACCGAAATGAGCGCGGTGTTTTGCTTCGGTTTTTTTTCCCTGCCCAATTTTTCCAAAGTTTAAAAGGTCAGGCCTCGTAAGGCCTCGAATTTGCATGAGAGGCGAGGATGGAGCGCGAAGAAAAAAGACAAGTTGCCCCCAAGGAACTAAACGCGCACAATTAGCACGAGTCTTCGAATTAAAGCCAGCAATAAAAGTCTGCGCGAGTTCGCATTGTTCGAGAAGTGCCACGAAAGGCATAAAAGAGCTTTTTCCTCCTCGTCATCACCTCCTTAAGGCCGCGCTTGCACTTGCAAAACTTTCGCAACTTTGTGTCCTTAAGGACGGAAGGGGGGGATTCCGCAGAGATACATTTGAGTGATGCCTTTTTTTTGTCTGGTGGAGCCGCGTGTTTTTACCCTCGACACTTGATGACTTCGTGCGAAAAACATGCAATTTTACAAGCAATATTATCGAGAGGTCGTGACGATAAAAATGTCTGGCCGAGATCGGACATAAATCAAGCAGATTCCACGTGGAATCCACAAAGAAGTCGAGAGTGAAAAGAATCTCATAGAGCACAAATTTACTGACGCGCGTGCGTGGGCACAAAATTCCTAATGCGGAAAAAAAGTAAGCGTCACACGATGGAAGAAGAGGAGTTTTTGCGTAATTTCTTACTTACTCACTATTTTTCAGGCCAGTTGACGCAGCAGCCTCATGATACGAACCTAAAAAAGGGTTACAATATAAGTTATAAACTATTGATGACTTTTTGTCTCAAACACATGTACTGCACTGCTGCATGTACGCTATCGTAGTCTCTCTGCGAGTAACCCCCCCCCCTCCCGGGTGCGCGATCATTAAGGCTCCGCCCGTGCCGTGAAGAATGAGTTGAGTCCCCCCCCCCTCAGTAAACTCAGCAGGACTTTTGTGTTTGGGAGTAGAAAAAGTCCGCTTTTCGTCGACTAAAACTGCCGCAATCCACCCGGAGGGTTGACCCGGAGGCTGGAGTCATGAGCGAAAATGGTCTGTGTCGAAACGAAGGGTCGTACGGGCGTAGACATTGGACTGGCGTCCTCATTTTGTAAATAGGCCCCAAAAAGCTCCTTCAAGTGTTCTGCCCAAAGTTTGGTCCAGGCCAGTGTGAGCTTTGTCGCCCATTGGCAGCGGAAAAGGAAGACTTGTGAACTCTGTCCCTCCCCCGATGAGTAGTTGGAATAAAACATCCATTCTCTACGCTGAAAGTACCGAAAAAGTGTTGAGGGAGAGGAGAAATATAGAAAAGTCAGAAAAGGGGCGAAATCAGCCACCTACGTGAAGAAAAAAGATGGGAACGCACGATTGTAAACAAGAAGTTACCGCGGTGAAAGTTGCTTCGAAAGTGGCCTGAAAGTAGTAGGCCTATCACTTACCAGATTGACCGAATTAGAGGCTTAAGCAGGATTAGAATTCTTTAATCTGGACAAAGAGTAACTCGTAAGGTCTCAGCTTTATATCCCTAAAGCCTTCTTCTTATGCTCGAGCACCTCAGGTTCACCTTGTTTTTCTTTGTCTCTCTTCTCCCAGAAATTATATTTTATCGTCAATTGTCCATAATTTAAATTCCAGAGTTCCTGACAACAGAGACAGCTCAACTAGACAAATTACAGTGTTTCACAAGTACATACAGAGTGTCTCAGTAAAAAAAAAGAAAAAGGTTTCTCTCACAGCCCCTGCTTGTCACACCTCTCTGTGGTGGAGTTCTTCAAGGAAAGGACGGGGTGGCTCAAGAAAAGTCTCTGGCGCCTCCTTGAAGAGACGCCAACTTAAGCTCGACACGCTGTACGTGGCTCGCACGTCCGGACGCACAACGATTTCCTGAATAAGCTCTGCGGTCACACCTCTTGCCAAAATAAGCTAGGACTTGGAAAAGACGCGGCTACCGGAGGCAGAAATTCTCTTCTGCTCACTCCGTGGAATTCCCTGCACTCTGTGGAATTCCGTGGAATTCCCAGCCGGCTGGTGCGAGCCGGCCTTAAACAACAGCTCTGTAAATTATGATGTTCTTTCCACGAGGTCCGCCTTGAGCAGCCACCAAATTCTCCTTGGTCGGTCAAGTCTGGGAAGTTTTTTTTACATCTGGGAATGTTACGCATTTTCCTGATCTTTGCTGCCGTCACAAGACTCTTCAGGAATCACATGTGAAGGCATAATAATGATGATGATGACAGTGAAGAAGTCTACAAAGGCTCCACCCATGATTCAGGAAGGATTCTTCTCCAGCCTCCAGGGATGAGCACAGCCCATTACTTAATTGCATACCTGATGTTGCCCACCTGTGCAGGCGGGCAGGCGGGCTTACGGGTAGAGGTCATTGTAATTACTCAGAAATGGGCGTGTGTGGTTTGTCCATCCACACAGGATGGGTCAATATCAGTGAGAGCCTGAAAAATATCACACACACACACACACACACACCTCTTGAGAGTGCTTGTTTTTTTGTTTTTTGTTTTTACAAGGAAAGATGGAGGAGTGGGTTTCTTCCCCCCGCCCAGCCCCTGTGCACATGTTTGTCTGAAGGGTGTCAGTTTGCCCCCTCTTCTTTCTTCCTCCCGCCCTCCCGCCGCCCACAACTGCATTAACAGTTACAGCATTGTCGTCGTCGCCGTCGTCATCGTCGTCTCCGTCGTTGTTGCCTCATCAATCGTGCCGAGATTTTAGGTTCTTCACGCACGCTGTATTTTAAGTCCATATCTCACACACTCTCCAGATAAACCCAACTCCCGATTGAATAAACTTGAGATAAAACCCTAAAAAAGCCCTACCCAATTCGTGACTCAGCGAATATTTGAATATTCCTCCCATGTCCTTATGCATCAAACAATTGGTTTTCCTTATTCGAGTTTGGAGGAAGCATAAACGGTCGTGTCAGCTACCAAAAAAGCCTTCATCATCAAAGTTATACACGCTCACTGTACCGATTGTACTGTTACGGCAACGTCTGGTTGACAAAAATCGCTCAGACGACCACGAAAAAGGCTCAGCAATTCATGCAACCTCCCTCGACACAAAAACCTTTCCTTGGGTCAGCTTCGGAGGTCAAGACCAACATTATTAAGGATTCGCCCACGTAAAATGCATAAACTTCACATGTTTCTGACCGCAGAGTAGAAAAAAATTTACCACCCTCTTGACCACCCAACTTCATTGGGGTTCCAATGTCACTTGATCACCCAACCCCACAAAAGCCACACTTACAATAAAGAAGTCGTACGAGCCGCAATTTTGCATCCTGCGCATATGCCTCTTCTTTATGTTTTTCGTTTGAGCGTCATAGGGCTTAATATACAGACCATGAATGAACTTGACCGCAGCTTTAAAAGAGTGTCTCCCCATAAAAAGGTGATGGTGGAAGAAATGTCACCACGCCAGCAAAGCGTGGGTTTGGGGCTGCTGGGGCCTATTTAAATAGGCCTTTTTTTGCTCGCACATGATGGCCACACCCTCCCCCCTCCATCCCTCCATCCCTCCATCCCTCCATCCCCCCCATCCATCTATCCCTCCTCAAGCAGATGTATTTTCGGGAAGTTATTTATTCAATTTTCACGACAATGTGACTCTCCGTCCTCCCCCTTCTTTTTTTTCTACAAGGCCGCACAGTAAAGTTTTTTTCCTGCTCACTTTGTGTATCGTGTGCGTCAGACAAAAAACCCTCGATCTGGCTCTGGCTACTCCTGTCTAGTCACGTCCGTGCCTCTTCCTCTCCCTCAGAGCTGTTGTGTCGACATTTATTTCCATGCTTATGACTCACACTGTACATTTAAAAAGTGGCACAAAGAGAGAGAGAGAGAGCAAGAGATTTTTATCTGTCAGAAGTCGTGTCTCCACTTCCACAGGACAAATTCCTAACCTTCAGCGAGGCAAAAATGGGTCCTGCTAATTCCCAAGATTGTATAATTTCCTGCGGAAAAAAAATGTGATAAGAGGTGTTAGGTCTAATGGCCGAGTGGATCAATCTCTTGATATGCGTCATTTGGCTGCCGCTGCCGCTCTATGAAAAGTAAAGGCACGTTTAGTCTGTCCTCAATCTGCCCCAGCCAGAGTCGTTCGGTGGTTGTTCTCGACTCACTCAGGCTTCCAATCCAGAGGACGCTCAAAGTTTGCGTGCCTGCGCCGGCGGAATTTATTTTGCAACGCGTCGTTTCGCGCATAAATGAGGAGGAGGAGCAAGGACAGACATCGATCGTGCCAGAGCTGCCACTCGGGGCCAGCTGGACCGATACCAAAAATGCCTGGAGAGAGAGCACAGATAAATAGTGCTTAACGCTTCTAATGAGCCGGGGACCCAAAGTCTTTTGGGCGCCCATTTCATATGCGTGGAGAGAGAGAGAGAAAAAAAAAGGCGGTCAAAGCCCAAGGATATAAGAAGTAAAAATTCGTTGCCCCCATTTGGAACTGGTTTCGGAAGAAGCAGAAGAACAAGAGTGAACATTTTTTTTGAAAGGTTTTGCAACCTGAAATATGGTTCTAACAAGGGTTATCACTTACGTCCAAAGTGGTCGGGAAAAAAGGTGACTTACTGAACGAGGAGGCCCAGAAGGGCCGGAAGGTCAGAGCTGACCTCGCCTCGCCGCGGAAGCGCAAGGGGGCGGTTCTGGAGGATGCCCTGACGACCGCCACGTGCAAGAACACGGCCTTGCACGTGGTCACTGACGCTGTCTGTGCGTCAGCGGCCTCAGGGAGAGAAAAAAAGTCACATCTTTTGTACAAAGTCTCCCATGAATCGCCATTTTTCACTTCCTGAAGTTGGCCCAGTTGTCAGCCATTTGCTGTTGTTTAATCTGGTCCCAGTTTGACAACTCACAAGCTGACGTTGGAGGTGTTAGAGCATCTTTGCACCCCCCGAATCCCCCAGGAGAAGCTCAAGAAGCATCTTGAGTACTTGACAGTGCCTCCATTGCCTTGAATGTCCCTTCTTCGCCTCCGCTGAGAGTTATTTGTGAATATTCCTCAAAACGCACAGCCAAAGGGGGGAGGGGGAAGGCGAAAAACCTTGCCAGGTCCATTACAAAATCTGGGATATCTTTTGTTTAAGAGAATCTGGACACTCCCAGGAGTTGAAAGGGCTCTTTTTTATTATTCAGCTCCCCTTTTTCGTGAGTCCCATAATTTTGGTTGCTGCTTGCTTGGCACTCAAAGCATTCATATCTGCATGCGGGTCTCATAAAATGGCATTAATGTCTTGCATTAAGAGGAGGAAGCCAAAATCCAGGACAAACTTTTGCCTGGTGAAGACAAATCTTTGTCCCGGCGGAGACAAACACGCACACACGCGCACGGACGCACGCACGCACGCGCGCGCATACACACACACACACACACGTACCCAATGAAGTCGTCGATCAGAAAAATTGATGACTGCATGAGAGGAATTCCGTGGGGAATTCCTTTCCTGCATGCCCACACGATAATTTTTTCTTCGCGAATATAAAAAAGCAGCCGACGCTGCCCATTTTTGGAGGTTTCATGGGCGAGGAAAGTGCCCACCAAAGGTCGGGTCACAATGGCAGTCGTAAGGAAAACATTCTTACGTCTGATGTCCACTTACATCTTGTAAGAACTAAGTCGGTCACACTTGTTGCAGCAGCAGCTTTGTTTAACCTTGACAGTGAGCAAAGTATTTACGTATTTGTTGTTCACAAAGATTTCGCGAATTTGACCTTTAAGCAGGCTCAAGTTACTTCTGAATAGATTTGTCTGGGGGGAAAAAAAGCGCTTTTGGCAATGAGGAGATTCACTCATTTCCTCCTTGAAGGTTCACTCGCACGATGAAAATTGAAAAGATTCGCCATTAAGCAAGAAAAGAGGCCTTAAAAGAGGCCTCTGAAAGGTATTGTTCGTTGGGGGAGGAGGGAAGGTGGTTTCCTTGTGTTAAAGGACGCTCCAGAAATTAGAGCTCATCACCTGCTCACGGCAAAAAGTCGCGTTCACCCTTGCCACATTTCTGTCACCCGACCGGGGCTGAAGGGCGAGTGTCCGGACTTGTTCAACCGCGTCTTAACGACTAAATTAAAGCAGCGGGCAGAGAAAAAACTTTTACAGGAAGCTCAAGAGCAAGAAATTGCTTCTGCGCTCTCATTAAGACGTCACTTTTTTTCCTCCTCCAGCCCTTCACTTCTTAATAACTCGACCAGACAGAAACGTGCATAACTTATACGAGATCTATGGGCAGAGCGAGGGATGTCGGACAAGTCTGATTAAAGGGAGGGGAAGGGGGAGGCGGCGCTGGCAGTGAGAGAAAGAAAAAAACGCACTGATTTGGCGCAAAAAAAGGTTGCAAAGTCTCGCAAATTGATTTCCTGCTTCATTCTGTAGTTGCCTGACAGAACAAGGGCTGCTTTTTTTGGCCTCCGTCTGTCTGGCGGAGTCTTCGGAGTAATGAGAACAGCTTCAATTAGGCCTCAACTCATTCTGGTGTTTCCTCCAAGGAAGAACGAGACCAAAATCGCTCAGTCTGGCCGATTTCCGAAACTTTCGTGACTCGCACGATTTTGTACCAGAGGAAGAGAGACAAAATCTGCTTAAGTGGCAACTTAATCAAGCGTCCAAAGAAAAGTCCCCAGAGGCCAAAGCGATTTAGACGCTGCTACTGTGTTTAGGAGCAAAAAAAATTATCCTCGAGCGACTTTTTCCGGGGCTCTAAAGGTGCGTTACAACGTGCGAAACTTCCTTCCCTCCCTGTAAAAAGAGCCTTTGCCCTTGCGCACGAGCAAAGTCACATATGAATTCCCATCAGAGTGAACGCGCCTTTAGCTCAGCTACTACATACAAAAGCAGACTAATGGCACAGAGAGGTCAAGGCAGTGAAGAAGAGGAAGAAGAAGAAGATTGCCATCTTGCACACATTGTGCTTTCCCGTCTTTGACTGCTCAATCCACCCATAGAGACCTGCGGGTCCCCCCCCCATTCTCCCCCCCCCTCCCGCCACCACCTTCCCTCCTCGTGCCCTCCAGGAAGGGAGGGTTAAAAATGGCTTCCTCCGGAAATATGAGCAGGCGGAGGAGGACACAACCTTCTCGTACAGGGTGTCTGTCACGATCGACACTTTCTGCAGCCCCTCGATCTGACATTACTGTAACAATTCGCATTGCCTGCAGGTAACGTTTCTTCTGCCTCACTCTGAAATGCAGAGAGAGATCCCTTCTTCTGGCAGTGTGTGCCATGAAGCAGCTCCGTCTCTGTTCTTTTTGCGGCTCGCACGGTGCGAGTCTCAAAACAAAGTTTTGGTTAGAGTGTCTCATTTTATGGGCGAGCATAAATTGGCATACGCGTGCCAATGCCCAATTGGCCAAGGCTCTTTAGGGGGGCTCCTCAGGTAGCCGCGACCCCCGACCAATTTTTTACGGGGTTCCTGAATGTCACACATGCCAAAATTGATGTCCCTTAATCGCCCGGGAGTCTTGCAAGATATTATAATGGTCGTGACAATAACTCACGGGTGGAGACCGGCATTTTCGACTCAGTTCAGGGGATTCTTGGGGGGGAGGGGGGAGATATAAACAAATCAGCTGCGATAAACTGTCCAAATATAACTTTCTTCAATGACTTTTCCACAAGTCACCGATAAAGAGAGAGAAGGAGGAAAACAATCCCAACCGCATGGAGTATGCACATATGATACACAGTAGGTCAACAAGTGGAGCTTTTGTCTGCTCGAGTGTGTCTATTGTGCCTCCATATCTCATATCCATACAATACTGTCAGAGCTGAAACAATAATATCTGGATTCCTTCCATCTTCTGAGATCAAGACTTTAACAGGCCCACCAATTAAGAGAGCCAAGGCGAACGAAGGCAAGGAATGCATATTTTGGGGCCCAGCCTTGCTTTTTTTTAAGCTTATTAAGTCGGGCCCAAGATGGCTCTGGTGGATTTCTGCATCATTATGAATCACCCTGTACGAACATACTCACAAAGCACACCCTCAGGTAGAGGAGGGAGAGAGAAAAAAGCAGGGATCAATCGGTCTTGACGACGATGTCGATTCCAATCAAGATATTGATATGCGGCCAGCCCAGCCGCCGCCAGCCGCCGCCAGCCGCCGCCAGCCGCCGCCAGCCGCCGCTGATGAAGAAGAAAGAGAAGACGTGTGTGGTTTTTCACTCAGTCGTCCTAGGAAAAAAACTTAGGCCTTCCCCATGCCAAGATTTTTGGGAGGAAACAAAGTGAGGCAATCGAGAATTTCCTGCGGTCTCCTCACATTCTGATAAAGGGCACACACGAACGTACAGGGTGGCAGCAGCGACAAAAGAGTTACCTTCAAGTCCTACAGTCTCAGCAGCCAGTTCTTCACGGGTCACCCTGTATATTTTCAAGAAAGTCAACTGACTGCAATTTGTGAGCAAAAATCTCTCCTTGAACGTAGAAATTGGCAGAAATTCTTTGGCCATTTTTTCGTCCCTCCTCGCTGAAGGCGAGAGAGAAGCCAAATTGTCAAAGTTTCCGAATATGAAAAGTCAACCACGAGAAATTTTGCTGGCCAGAGGCGTTGAAAGCAAAAAAAATATAGGAAAAGAGAGTTTTTCTTTTTCAACCATTCAATGAATAGAGGTGATTTTTTCCCATTTTTTGCCACTCTCCTCCCTCCCCCATCCAGACCCCAACGTAGGCAGATTCAGTCAAATATTGTCTGACAAAAAGAGGACTTTTGTGCCCCCCCAGAGATTGGCTGCAGCAAAGACGACAAAAGCTTTTTTTTTGCAAACATCTTTCTTTCCAACCTTTTTTGCTCTCCCAAGATCCTCGGATGACCTAAAAAAGTGTGGATCCTGCAATTTAGAGGGGCACGACTTCAGGAAGGAGAGCTGCTGCTCTGGGTTGAGTGAGGCCCACAAATGCTCCGAGGACAACAAAAACATTGAACGGTTCTGGACGAATTTTGAGGCCTTTTTTGCCAAATCAGTCCGTGCAAGTGCGGCTTTTAGGAGGAGGAGGAAGTGATCCCTCCTCATGGATCTTTCAAGCCGGTGTCAAGCAAGATCTGACCTCCGGAGGGTAAAGAAAAGTCAATAAATCATCGTCGCTTTAAGCAGACTTTTTTTCGCCATTTGCCTCCGTTTTTTTTGGCGGTTTTTTTTTTCACCCTGCCAGGCGGTGAAATCGTGGGAATTCAAGATTCCCTTTCTCTCACCTCGCGGGCAGAATTCTTACGCCAAACGGAATTTCTGCCAAGTGCGAACGCGCCCTTAGAAGCCCAAAAGATAAAACGGAAAAAAAGAAAAACAGGGGCGACTTTATTAATTACAAGCCCGATAAATCTGCGCGCTTGCACCGGAGAAAATTTGCCAGATTATCAATTATTCCCAACGATTTTCCTGCCTCCGAACTTTCGCATTAATTGCAGGAAATGCATGGAATTTTGCGCCCCAACCAAGCGAGATTTTCCACTTGACTTCCTCAAGAGATTCTTAACGACGTATAATAAATTCGCTTCTCCTCTCACTGTTGTGGAGGAGGCGAAAGCGAATGAAAAACACAGCACAGGGAAAAAAAAATCTCGCTTCGGAACAAAGGAAAATCGTCAGGGGGGCAGGAAAAAATGCAACTGAAGAGGGCAAAAAATGCTGCGAAAACCGCCTTTCGCGAACCGTTTTCGCCTCTTTTAAACATGGCGCAAAGGAGGAGAGATGCTTATCTGAGCCTTTTCTTGGTGCGCGCGCGCGCACCCACCCAACAATGGTCAAAAGCTGTAAGTCATCGTCTGCAACGCAGGCGGGGTTGCTCGGGCAGACTTTGAGCACGGCCTCGTCCGCCGTCGTGCTCACGGCTGGAACTGCGCTGATCAGGGTGGACGAGATCCCCACAGGGATTGCTTTGCTCGTCTCCTCCTCCTCAACCTCTGTCGGTGGCGCTGCTGGGGCTCGGGTCGGGTCAGCTACCTAGTGTCTTACTCTTTCTTTTACTCTCTTTCTTAGGTCTTGTTCAAGTCTTCAGGGGTGGCAAGCTATGTCTGGGCGAGTTCTGCTCGCCTCTCAAGTTCAACAGCTGCCCCCTTCAATCTGGCTAAAGGTCCGCTCAGTTGGCCGGGCCTTAAGGCCTTTTCCGCGATTTTGGCGGGCGAGGGGGGGGAGGAAAATTGGGCCCAGAAAAGGGCCTAATTTCGCCTTTATGACTTGTGCAATATGAGTGATGGTGACGAATTCGTCAAGTGTAAGAAGAAAAAAAATTAGCGAATGAACAGGATTTAATTTCATTTTTTGCTTCGTCGAGGAGATCTTTAGGAGACCTCACACAAACACACACATAGGAAGAGAGATTTTTCCCATGCCTCCACCAGACGAAAACCGGTCTCGTCGACTGCAGCTGAATAAAACATCCATTTTGACGCACTCGAAGGAGAAGCCAACTTTGTCCGGTCGAGTTTTCCCCTCCCTCCCTCCTTTTTGCCTCCTTTTGGCATCGGGGGAAAAGCGGAAACTCATTTTGGACTTCCACGCACGCTAAAAGTCGGCTTTGATTTCCTCCCCTTCCCAACTTTTTCTGCTGTTGTGGCAAAAGAACGAAATAAGACTGCAAAGAGCGTTAGCAATTACTGCCACTCTCGATGTTTGAGGCTTTTCCATGGATTTTCTCAGACGTCGGTCCAGAACTAAGTCCTCATTGTACAGGGGGAAAATGTCTTCCTCCAAGTGCAGCTCATACGTTGAGCGATTATGCTCGTGTGCGTCACTCTTGTCCTTGATGATTATTAAGAGGGAAAAAATCCTGATCTGCAGTAACTTATCTCTAGAGATAAATGTCTCCTAGTGCTGTGCATACAGTCTACCTTCGGTATGCCCAGTGGAGTAAGGAATAACTTTACTACGTCGGGGTTCTTCAGTACATTGAAGGTTCTACAGTATACCCAAGGTTCTTCAGTATACCCAAGGTTCTTCAGTATACCCAAAGGTTCTTCAGTATACCCAAGGTTCTTCAGTATACCCAAGGTTCTTCAGTATATCAAAGGTTCTTCAGTATATCAAAGGTTCTTCAGTATATCAAAGGTTCTTCAGTATATCAAAGGTTCTTCAGTATATCAAA
>JAAUXU010153891.1_pt1 | contig 28955 bp, 35 predicted proteins | sample 7278151 | NCBI WGS metagenome assembly JAAUXU01 (sample SAMN14350113, study PRJNA611818) | marine sediment metagenome | isolation source: surface marine sediment (1.8m) | place: French Polynesia: Moorea | collected 2018-08
AGTCCTCCTGGTCCTCGACAAAGTCCTCCTGGTCCTCGACAAAGTCCTCCTGGTCCTCGACAAAGTCCTCCTGGTCCTCGACAAAGTCCTCCTGGTCCTCGACAAAGTCCTTCTGGTCCGCCATCTCCCCACCTTTTTTCAGTTCACAGAATACTTTTTAAGAACACTGGTTGAGAGGAACAAAAGCCTGGAAGTTAATACGTACAATAGATTAATAAAGAATGCATTTAGGTTAAAAAAAGTATGCACATGGGAGTAATGGAGTACCTTTCTGAAAGTCTTCTCGAGCCAGTGGGACAGCTGAAGTGCAAGTGAAGTGGGTGTTTTCAGGTTCTCCAAGGACATCGACATCATCGACGTGACCATTCCAATGATGCTCCGTGGCTTCACCAACCAGTTCCTGGTGGTGTTGGGCACTATCGTCGTAGTCTGCTACGCCAATCCGCTCTTCATTGCCGTCATGATTCCAATCGTCATCGTTTACTACTTCGTGCAGAAGTTCTACGTCACCACAGCGCGCCAGGTCAGCTGTTCCGCTTCTCTCTCGTCGAAGTCCGGGTTCATGAGAACAGCAACGAACATGCTCAAGATACTTTTATTCAGGTTAAACGCCTCGAGTCGATCACGCGGTCCCCGATCTACAGCCACTTCGGCGAGACCATCAGCGGCGCGCCCACCATCAGAGCCTACGGGGTCAAGGAGAGGTTCATCAAGCAGAACGAGGAAAAGATAGATCTGAATCAGGTGTGTCAGAAGGAAAAGTACACCTAGAGAAGTAAAGTATTATTTACAAAGTAAATGTCTGGCGATATTGAGCCATCTATGAACAATTTGTGCAGCACGTAGGAAAACCTCTGACTCAGTCAATTCTTTCCTCAGCTACTAACTGAATCGACTAAAATGCAATTTTACTGTTTCTTCCCCACCCTACGATGTATTCGACGCGTCTTCGACGAAGGTTTGCTACTACCCCACGTTTGTGGCCAGCCGGTGGTTGGGGGTCAGGCTTGAGTTCATCGGCAACCTCGTCATCTTCTTCGCCGCCCTCTTCGCAGTCGTGAGCAGAGATCAGACGGACCCTGGACTCGTCGGGCTGTCGCTGTCCTACGCACTCACCATCACGAACGCAATGAGTTTCTTGGTCTCACAGGTGATGATGATAATGCGGAGGAAAGTTGCAAATCTTGAACACCCCAGGGGCTTCTCCAGCACTGCATTGGTTTCAGCTATTATTAGAATTATTCAGCTGATTTGCGTTGAAGAAAATTGCCGCCACTTCCAACAGCTTTTGCAAACTTTCCAACTTTCGGTGTACTCGACAAATCTTGTCAATGACACCATACAAAATCTAAGAGTCCGTTAATCTTGCGAGAAGAAGGGATGGCAGAAATCCAGAGTTGGCGGCACAGGATTGATCCCACAACTGATTCCAGATGTCTGAGATTGAGACCAACATGGTGGGGGTGGAGCGCGTCAAAGAGTACCAGGAAATCAGGGAGGAGGCGCCGCTCTTCCTGCCGGGCCAGGACCCGCCCGAGGATTGGCCGCAGCACGGGGTGGTCAAGTTTGACAACTACCAGACGAGGTGGGGAAGGAGAGGCGATCTTTTCTGTTTCGAAGCATAGTTTCCATGCAAATTTTGGGTGGGGGGAAACCCTCAGGTATCGCGAAGGTCTGGATCTGGTCCTGAAGGGCATTAACTGCGTGATCCGCTCGGGCGAGAAGGTGGGCATCGTCGGCCGCACAGGGGCTGGTAAGTCCTCCCTCACCTTGGCCCTGTTCAGGATCATCGAATCCGCTGGCGGCGCCATCGTCATCGACGGCGAAAACATCGGACTCATGGGACTGCACAAGCTCAGGTCCAGGCTGACAATTATTCCTCAGGTGCGACCCCACGCAAAATGTGCCTCATTCGAAGGCAGTGTGATATAATGTTTCCGATATGGCAATATTAACATATATTGGCTGTCGTATTGTAGTACTATACAAACTGATGATGTCATGCTACGTTTTCTTTCTTTGTCAGAATTTGCGTACTGACACCACCTGATGTTGAGGTCACAAAATATGTTCGATCCCTGCAAATTATCAAGACAATTTCGCATTAGAAAGACTCCAGACACGAATTGTATTGCATACAGTAGAGGTGGATCCAGCTGCTGAGGCCGCAAGAATGCATCACTCTTAATGTAGTTTCTCTTCACAGGATCCGGTCCTCTTCTCCGGTTCCCTCCGGATGAACCTCGACCCGTTTGGCAAGAACAGTGACCGGGACCTTTGGAAGGTCCTTGAGATGGCCCACCTGAAGGCCTACGTGGCCAATCTGCTCAACGGGCTGGATTTTCAGGTTAGCTTAAATTGCATGAAATGGACATGGACGTAAAATGTGCTTTTTTGGCGAGTGTGCGAGGAGCTGGAGTAGTGCGAAGGATAAAATTGATCTGACTCATTGAATTCTTGGAGTGGCAGCATTTGGATTTCGTCTGGATCTGGCGGAGACGCAATTTCGTACAGACAATTTTCCTTGATATTTTTAATAATCCCAGGTGAACGAAGGCGGCGAGAACCTCAGCGTGGGCCAGAGGCAGCTGGTCTGCTTGGCACGAGCTCTCCTCAGGAAGAGCAAGGTGAGCATGGTCAATCACTTGTGTAAGGAAACGTTATGCACTAACTGAACTCCCGCATGGTCATACAAGCGCATGATACGTGTATTCTGTTTTTACCTTTAATATATTTTACAGTCCACGACACCACCGAGGGGCAATTGTAAAAACTCTCATAAACAAAGCATTGTTTGAGCTTAACATTTTAGGCCACAGGAGTCCTAAGCAGGATGAAGTCATAGACATTTTTTGTCCCTCGTTATTTTTTGTCTATCTAAAGCAATGAGGATTAAGGGTGTGGCTTCTGAGCTTTAGTTGATGGTCTCTCAATGATTGATAAGTCAGCATGTTTAACTGCATCAAGATCAACCTAGGTAGCAAGTAGTCTGTCCCTGGCAAGTCATCGATGCAGAAACAGCATCAGTAGCATCAAACTTGTCAGTGTCAGTTATGTCAACCTTGCTGCACGTCCTGAGGTCAAATTACATCACTACGTAAGTCAGCGAATGTGTATGGTTAGTAGACCTCGTAGACCTCGCAGGCCTCGATGATGTAGTACGCGTGACTGCTTACACGGAACACAAAGACTCTGAGAGTCATCTCTGAGAGATGATAATATGAAAAGAAGTTTTACCGGTAGAAGTTAAAATAATTCATTAATATTTCGGAATTTGTTCTCATGCCGCACTTATGTGACTTGGTTATCCAGGTTCTCATCCTGGATGAGGCCACAGCTGCCATTGACCTTGAAACCGATGACCTTATTCAGGTAGACACAAAACACTTTATGGGTATTCACAGGATATGTTGACTTCATTAATCACTTCTACTTATAGGCAACGATCAGAAGCGCCTTCTCCGACTGCACGGTGCTCACCATCGCCCACAGGCTCAACACCATCATGGACAGCTCAAAGGCAAAAATGCTTCAATGTAGCAAGAAAAGTAGTCATTTGTATATCATATGATGGTAGTTTAATGTAGAAGAATATTTGTAAGAACTCATTGTTCAATTAAGCAATTATTATTTTGTGATATTCATGTCCCTGAACATTGGTTTCTCTCTCAGGTAATGGTGCTGGATGCTGGCAAGGTCTTGGAGTACGACGAGCCCGCGAAGTTACTGGCCGACGAGAAGTCGTCCTTTTACTCTATGGCCAAGGAGGCCGGGCTGCTGCCTCAGAAGGACAAAGAGGTCGCTTGTACAAGTTGGAGGAGATTTCACAAAATATCCTATGATCAATTTTAGGCTGACCTGATAGTACTGAATGAGAAAGATGAAGAACAGGATGAAGAAGAAGAAGAGAAGAAAGTCCAAGGTGGGGAGATCGCGCCGGAGCCCAAGAAGAAAAAGAAGAGGAAGCTTTCCAAACTTTTTAAGCCTTCCACGGATGAATCGATCGAGCTGGCAGATAGGAGAGGCACTTCATCATCGTCATCATCTTCCTCTTCTTCCACATCTTCAGACTCTTTCCAAAGATGAAATCAAGACTTTTTTTTACTCCAACTTTGATGAATACAACCTTGCTTCCAGTTTAAAAACAGTATATTTTTGGGCAAGACAGCTCCATAGTTATTAAGACAGAAGGCCTCCATATCACAATTCAATTCTATATAAGTTGAACTAGGCGGATGTGATTTGTCCTTAGCACTATTGCAGATGGTCAAGGAAGTGAAAGTGAAGATTTTTTTTACAAATACAATTTCTCCCTATACCTTATGTTTGAGAATACCGTTACATCATATGATCAACCTCGGAATTCTAGGTGAATAATCTTATCAATTCGTAGGACGACAGTTGTATGTATAGGTTTTTGTACCTTTTTTCATCATTTCAGTGCTTCAAATTTTTTACATTAAGATTTTCCCTCAAAATTTCACTCACTTTTCTCCTTATTTTCGTTCAAAATTTCATTCCGTCTTTCTCTTTTTCAAATTGTTGGCCCCAGGAGCTGCTGAAGCAGGGTTTTCTTACTCATTTTAAGGGCTTTTACGCAAAAATTCCGAGGTCAGCCAAATCTGAGGAAGCCTCCTCAGACTGAGCAGCTTTTGATGTGGCAGTAAGACTAGGACGTCTTGAACGAGACGCTGTCACACCAATCGCCGAGCTCCCTTTCGTTCTCTGCTCTCCAGGATGGCGACGGCGTCCTGGATGGTAGGGAAGCAGCGATGGCGCTGGAGGTGGTCAAAGGCTCTGCACGTCTCCAGCAGCTCCCACAGTTTGCCTGGAAAAGGAAGAGGTCACGGTGCCAAATCCAGACTGAACGGAGCACGTGATCTCACCGTTGGCCCCGACAATGACCAACTTCATCTTCCTCTGGAGGATGTTCTTCTGCAGAAGGCTGAGCCCGACGCACGCCGACAAGTCGATCAGGGACACTCCGCTCAGGTCCAACAAAAAGTAGCGGAGCTGAGAGAGAGAGAGAGAAGAAGAAGAAGAAGGGTTTTCAGTGATGACAACGAGCTTGCTGGACCTATGAGACCACCAGACAGAGACCTTTGAGGCGTCGTCCTCCTTTTGAGCCTTCTCCACTAAGTCCTGCAGCGCCTGCGTAGTCCTGGACGCGTTGGCAAAGTTGAGGCTGCCCACGACGCCCACAATCACGTACTTCCCGCTTTCTCTTGCCTAGCGGGAGAGAGGGGAACCAGTTGTTCACTCGTTCCTGACCTGTGCATCGAGCCACACCCTGGGTCGGGATGGAAAAAAACCCGGTCCGGCCAGAGACACATTTTGTGGCCGACCGGGCTGATGGACCGAGTTCGAGCTGAGCTTGAGACCCCATGGTTGTCCCACGAGGGACGCCACCCTAAAGAGCTTCGTGCTTTGTTAACACCTGGACTTGGGTCGACATAGCTTTATTCTTATTCGTTCAGGCCCGAACACTGTTAAGCCTAGTCTAACCCAGCTCTGTGTCCACAAACACTGGCCCGTCACATCCCTATCCCTAGGAGTCCTGGGACACTTACCTCATGATAATGGTCCACACACAAGTGGATATCAGCGAAGTCGGTCTCTCCCAGGACCTCTAGTCTAGGACAGACGGACCAATAGACCAAGATCACCTGCCATGGGTGGAGAAAGCAGAGATCTGACCATAACCCAAAACGTTCCGTAGATTTGACCACACCAGGTTGAGTCCTACGCCCACGAGGAGTCCCAGGTCAACCCCGAGCACCACCGTGGCCAGAAATGTGAAGAACCAGACTCCCAAGTCTATCACTGATGTCTCCCAAAGACTGGGCAGGTCACAGAACTGATTGAACATGCCCTTCAATGAGTGGACAATCAGAGCCGACAAGACAGCCTGAAACAAAAATGGTCCAGTTGTAGTTTAACTCTGATCCGAAGAGGCTCACGTTGGGCAGAGGCTTGAACAGGGGGCCTGCGAAGAGCAACACCCACAGGAGCAGGAACACCGACACCGCCGAGGTCATCAGGGTCTTGCAACCAGCATTGTCCTAGCGAAAAAAGAAAGTATCGTGGTCAATGTTGAAACAAAAGTCAGACTAACTTGTCCCAGTTCACCTGGACCAGAGTCCGGGAGAGACTGGTCGATACCGGCAAGGAGGAGAAGAAGGCCGCTAACAAGTTGCACATGCCGTTGGCCAGGAGCTCCTGCGACGTATCCACCTTATACTTGTGCTTGTGAGCAAAGAGCGTAGCTGAAAAAGAGACAAGAGAGATCAGTCATATTAAACCATTCAGTTACAAAAAGAACACTCAATTGTGACATCCTTGATCACGGTGACCCCAAGCATGACGACGACTAGAGACGTGGTCCTGGGGACGTTGCAGATGGTGAACACTTGGTTATATCTCTCCTGTACTCTATGGATTCCAGAAATCGTTCTATATCACAGTGCCTACAGACTCTTAGGTTGCACATGGTCCTAATGTTCTTCATATGGTCTCCATTGGTTTGTGAACGGGCTCGATCACTATATCTTAATTTTTGTAAAATGAGGTGTAGAGCTAAAAATGGGGTGATCTTCCCATAGTTTATATCTCGGGGCTTTTAAGGGCTCTCCTCTCTTTATCATCATTTTGCCTTTGTCCCAGAAAAGTGCAGCCAGTTTTAAAAACTTTTGTTAAGACGTTTACAAATTCCTCTGTAATTACAGACTCAATGAGTCATCTGAAGATGCGCGGACAGAGATAATTTAAGAGAGTCAAAGAACTTCTCAAACCCAGGCAGCATAAGAGAAGTAGCAGGTGATGAAAGTTTGCAGAATCTCTTGGACACCCTGTACATTTCCCCAAGTTAAACTATGAGCATACGGCGTGTGAGCAAATAGCGTGGATGCAGCCTTGGGGTTGCTGCGCTCCTTTGTTCACTCCACAGTAGCACAGAAGTTGGAAAAAAGTCTGACCTAGTGAGTAGGTGACGACGTATGAGACAACGGCGATGACCATGGCGTCCACGGCCACCTGGGCCAGCAAGTCCGCGGGGGGCATGGTGGGTGAAGGCAAGCTGCAACATGGCCGAAGCGATCATTTTAAGGCGGATGAGTGAGTGGTCTGAGTCACTACAGTCCACTGTAGTGATTCGAACATGTATACGAACATGCACACGAACATGTATGTCTGATACACCGGTTGGCAGAATGGTGGATTTAGCTGCCTCCAGCTTTTTGGGATCAGGTTTGCCATGAGAAGCTCAGGATGGAAAGGGTTTGCACGAGCTCTACTAACTCGTCTGGAGCGAACGACATGGCGTTCTTACCCGCTTTGGACGACTCCGACGACTTCGACCGCGTGATGGTCACCGAGATGGAGGAAGTGGGAGAACAGGATTCCCAGAATGACGATGAGCAAATGGATGGGAAAACTGATTCCCTGCAGGAGTCTTGTCAGCTTGACCTCCACCAGTCTGGAGTAGAACTCCAGGATGGCGAATATGGACACTGAGATGCCGGCGGTCACCCAGTTCGTCTCCGGCAGGTGGGCCAGCAGCTCCTCGTACATCTGACAGAGACAACATTGGATTGTGTTCATTTCAACATACGTACATTGCAGATTCGACTTCAGCACGGGTCACTTATCAGGATAACTTTGCAAAAATGGACTTTCGCAGAAATTGACGCTTTTGCACTGAGTGAAATTGCACAAATCCGACATCTACTATTTGGCGGTTACACAGGGTGTCCCAGCGATGTTGCGAACTTCCACAATCTCCATCAACTTCAATCTAAATTTTTGCGAATTGACTTGCGGGGGAGTTCAAGGAACGATGAGAGGGAGTACAACTTTCTCTCTTGCTTTTTCGGAGTTTCCTCGGGGTTTCCTGGGGTTCCTCCGGGTCTGTTTGGGTTTTCCGGACTTCTGCTTCGTTTGTATTTGTAAATGCCTGCATATCTAACTACAATATGTTGACTATGTATGTATACTTGAGAACGAAAAAGACTTTTTTTTTTGGAAATTTTCGAAAACTGCATGCGCTTCATTTTAGAAGAGGAGGAATACCAGTTTAGAGAATAGAGCGTTTGGATCTGTGAATCTCGGTCCAACGAGCCTCAATTTTGATTAATTTATTAAGTTTAAGGTCAAATTTGAACTTAATGAAGACTGTTTTTTACATCTTCTGTTTCAAAAATTGCCAGGCCAACGCATCCTGAATATGCCAAAGTCACTACTGCGTTAAGTGGTCAAAACATGAAAAAGTTATTGGCTTTCAAGAGTTTCACTCCATCCGCCATCCGCAGTTCCACAGGCTCACTTATAAGGTCGACCTTTGCAAGGCTTATTAAGGAGGTGCAGTCGACCAAGTCTTGGACTGTGGTTCCATTTTACATGAAGCCCCCACAAAATGTCGGTGTTGCGAGCAGCTGCCGAAGATCAGATCGCCCTATTAATATGAAGGCCATTCGTTGACAGTACTGTTGCCACAGCAGAGAGTAGCGTAAGAGGTGTTTGTTGCTACTAAAACTTTACATGATCAATCCTCTAGTATATGCAATTCGTGTAACACATCGTGTACCTCCAGCCTGCACATGTGTGCTCGCCCACGCCCAGTAAAAGCCAAGGCCATGGGGAAGAACAAGGGATGAAACCCATGCAATTTGAGGAATATGACTGAGTGTTCGAAATTTACAACATCTCTGGGCTATACTAATCGATACTGGCAGCAATACAAACTGAAACTTTCCACTTCCTCCTTGGGAGGGAAAGTTTTTAATTAAAAATACCTGGAAATCACTAAGAGCCTTTCAGAAACTGCGTTCCACTCAGCCTTGCTGGTATAATGTGGCAACCCTGACTTTTTCGATGGGAATCACGGGAGGAAATGTCTGCTATGATCAACATGCCTGATGAAACACATCTTTGCCCTACACGAAACATCGTCCGGCTCACCGAACGCGATGTTTTTGCTCATCTCGTCTATAAAGAATTGGCGAACTCAGTGAATAAGTAGTAGAGTAAATAAGAAAAAATTAATGCGAAACTTCTTGATCCAAGTTTGCACAGTGATCGCTGATGCAGTGACCTTGAGCTCAAAATGTCAGGAGCCCAAGTTTGGTACTGAATAAGAGTTGCAGGACATCCTAAGAAACGACCTTCAAGGTCTCTGAAGGCCCACGCTATTGATGACGAGAAATGTTCAGCTCAGTCAAACAAGACAACGGCGTCACCACGTTGGTCCGTGCAGAACCTCACCTTGAACAGGGCCAACGGCCCCACGTAGCTCTTAACCCTGAGCCCCAGGAGGTACTTGACCTGCGAGCTGAACACGTGAACGGCGGCGCCGGTAGTGAACCCTCGTATAAGCGACGTGGACAACAGCGAGCAGAACATGCCCAAGTTAAGCATGAAGAAAATCACCTGAAAGTCTAAGTCAGGATGTACGATTTAGCATACAAGTGCACGTTCGATGCCTGCCTGGAATATTCCTGCCATGAAGGCGAGCGCCGTAGCCACCTCGATGGGCGTGTGGCTCCGCAAGGCCGGGAGCGTGTCGTTCAAGGTCATCGAGGCGCTGGAGAGCAAGTCAAGTTGAGATCGCTCTATCAGCTTGATCTGACTATAAGCTGATATGTAACGTTATTATTTCATACGTTCGTACCCCTCCTCTCTGACGCCCACGATGTGCCTCCTGCCCTGGTCCTCGTGGGCATACTGGTGCACGGCGTTGGACACGAGGATGGAGACGACAGCAAAGGTGCCTACGTACGAGATACCCAATAAAAATCACACTACAACGGCTGCAATTCCCACCAATCACCAAGCTGATTTGAGCATGTTTCATCGGCAGACGACAAGGGAACAATAGGCAATAGCCTGAAATGCCCCGTCTGGGGCCAAAATAATACAGTGAAAATTAGAAAAAGGAACCAAAATGCCAGTGAAGTTTTGAGGAACTTCGAAAATTAATGTAGTGAACTTCTGATGGGACGGGAATCGACCCTAAATGCTATATCCGTCACAAAATTGCTACAAAAACGTTCACCTAAAGTAGGCAGACAGACCCAAGTCCACAAGCCTTATTGCTAGCCCGTAAGCCCTACCTAACGCAGTAAGAGAACTTTTTAACTCTGTCGCATGAATTTTGATGAACAGAGAGCGGAAGAAGGTGTTGTTCCCTGTCTACGTGGCAGCGAAGTACAGCATGAGCCAAAATGAATGCACCGAACGGATCTTTGTGTCTACCACGTTCCGAATGGTGCAGTCTGTGTCTCGGGAGAGAGAAGAGGCCAGATTGTGCTGTTTTTGCTCTCGAGTGAAGCTCAAATTCAAGGCTAAGAGGAGGGGGGGTTTCCCAGGCGTTCCACGTGAATGACGTCACCTATAGAAACGTGTTTCGAGGTGCCCATGAGGACGTAGATCATGACCGGGAAGAAGGCGGTGTAGATGCCCACCACGGGGTCCACCGAGGCCAGGATGCCATAGGCCATTCCTGCATGTGGGAGAGAAGTAAACTCGTCCAAGTGTTGAGCAACTGTGTGGGTTGAAGCCAACCTTGTGGAATGTGCATGACAGCTACAGTGAAGCCCGCTGAAACGTCCGCTACGAAATCCTTTCGCCAGCGGTACTGGGGCAGCCTGGAAGATGCAGTCACGGAGATTAGGATAGGACACGCATGTAAACGAGGGAGTCGGGCTTGTTGCTCACAGACGAGCTTTCCAGGACGACACAAGAACATAATATGTGTTAACACCTGTGATACATGGTACTTAGGTACATGTACACACAGGTGTGCTAGTGTGAAACGCCAACAGCGGAGGACGCCTCCTTCACCAAACTGCAGTGAAGGGTTAAAGAGATAAATCTGGACCGACTTTTTTTTAGGTTTTGACATTATCCATTGCACGAATTCATTCATACGTCTGTTGTCAGACACTTGTTGAGATTGAGTTTGTAACGATGACAACGACGATGCAATGGGGATGCAGGAGGTGGCAGCGACTCCAACGAAAAACAGGTGTCTGCGAAGCCCGATCGGGCTCGTCTGCATCGTCCCTAACACCCACCCGAGCTGAGTGACGCAAAGATCAGTCCAGATTTGCCTCGGGCACCCTGTAAACTAGCCAAAGTAGCCTCGACTGCCTCACCAGTGGATGATGGGGAACATGGAAAACGCGGCCGCCCAAGGATCTGCCTCTCTGAACCATCTGGAGAGAGAGAGAGAGAAAACACATGCATGAGGGGTTTGGGGTCTTGAAACAACAAACTGGGCCAACAGGGTGAGGCAGAAAGTCAGCGAGTCCTTATACTGGTTGGCAGTCCCCAACTTTTGCCGCACACCGTCTTCTCCTTACTTGAGTCCTCCTGCCCACAGTCTGGACAAGACCCTGGGACCCCCACCCGGGGCCTGACCCCGTTCGCGAAAACCCATTCTCCGGTGCAGCGACTTTTGCACGAACGCAGGTCGGTCCAGTAGCACCCGGGGAGGGTGAACCCGATTTGGCGCGGCTCGACGGGGGCTGCTGAGGTTGCCGGAGGAACCGGACGGCCGGCGGCGCAACACGACCTCATCACAAGAGGAGCTGGAAGAAGCAACAACGAAATGTTTCTGTTTACCTCACCATGACTAGTGTCATGGACAAAGAAAGGGTTAAAAGGGAGCACGAAAGAAAACATGTCGCTACTTCCTCTTGCAGACAACAGCAGCTACAACAAGTGATCTGCGCACACACGTAGACACCTTCAATTCACAAACGTGCCAGTCATTTAAGGGCAGCACTCGCATAGCAATTTTCTAGGCAAATATGTGCCAACAAGTGTACAACAGTCAGGAATGTCTGCACTAACACAAGTGAATGCAAGTGCAGAAGACTCAAAAAATGTCACCCGTCAGTAGAGATAAAGCCGGCATTCGGGGGGGGGGGGGAGACCATACTCTTGCACCACAACCAAGAAGTGCCACAAGGGTGCCAAGTCCAATCCTTGTGCACCCTTGGAGCAGAGAGCAAGACTAGCAAAAGAGGGATGCAGCAAAGCTGTATGGGGAAAGGCGATCTGTATACGAGAGCTGAAAAAAAAATGGTGTCTCCTCTGGAACAGCTGTCTAAACTCAATCTTCCATAAGAACAGAAAGACCTTCAACTCCCAGATCTTCAGCAAATTCTCCAACCAGCGACTTTTCAATAGCGAAAAGAGTGATTTCTTGGGGTAATTTTGCCAATCTTTTTGTTCTCAACACGCCATGGAGAAGCAGGGAAAGGCCTGCACAAACACGGCCTTCAAGGCCCAGGCCAGAGTTAATATTATAGGCTCAGAGCTAGAATGCCAGGCCCAGGGGTAGAGCTACAGGGCCAGAGCTAATATTACAGGCTCAGAGCAAGAGATGCAGTGAGAACAGAGACCTCAGAGGTGGGAATTACAAGTTCTAAAATGTACGGTTAGACTTGCTCATTATGGAATGTTCTCCTTCTCAATGGCAACCTCAACTTTCATACAACCACAATTGTTGTTTCCCTCCCCACTTTCTAACAGGAACCAAAGAGAAACTCTGCCTGGTGCCAACTGTGGATCAGAAGAACCCAGACCTACTAAGCACATCTGGTCCTAGTTCAGGAGAGATAAACCCACTGTTGAGGCCACTTGGGCGGCCAACATTGACCAATTGGAGGTTTCAACTTCTCCATATCTTACTTGAGAATGTTAGGTTGCTCTCCAAAATGTGTGCATTATGTTCAAAGGGGTCTTTGGTCTGGGGGCACAATGAAGAGGAAGTCCACGGCAGCACCAGGTTCAAGGCTGGCCACAGTGATCATGTTCTACAACAATGCTATATTTTTCTCTATAGTGTACCCATGAACTAGTGTAGGAAATTGATTCAGATTCTAGAACTAAACATTTCCAGCACGGCAAAGAAAGAAACCCGACGCTGCCCCTACTGTTGTTGTCGTCGTACCTGTTTGTCTCATCGCTATCGATACTTTCCCCCTGCCGGAGCCTCTTCCTGGCCTCGTCGGACGCCTTCTCCGGGTCGAAGTTGTCGACCTTGGCGGGGCCGCCGTTGCTGTAGTGACCTCGGGGCGGATCCACGGACGTCTTCGAGTTGTTCTTCACGTCCATGGAGGGGGGAAGAGGGGGGGAGGAGGTAGCTCTTTAGAACCCGGGTTAGGCCAAGTCGAGAAATGCCTTCGCGCCCGCCTCCCTTAGGAAAACAAAAAAATAAAAAAATAAAACCGAATGGCTAAAATATGCGGGAAGTTGTGTCCAAATGTTTTTGTTTTCACAACAGACAGGAACGAGATAGGCCCTTCTCTTCAAAGCTTTCTCTTCCTTCTCTCTGCGCGCGCGCGCCAACTTTCCTTTTATGAGGATGAATCCGGGATGACTCAAGCCGAGCCGGCCCGAGCGAGCCCAACAATGGGCCAGCCGAGCCCATTCTTGGGAGGAATGATGGGTATGAATACGTGAATCTGTATTTTCATTGGACTTGCTGAAATGCTTGATAAGTAAATCTCGGATTTTTTAAAAATAAAACCCTAAAATGACTAAAAATCGATGAAATGAAACTGAAAAACCTGGAAAAAGTAGCAACAGACAGTCAAGTTTGGAATAAAAATGGAAAGACAATTGCAGTGAAGGATGAAAAAGCAGGAATAAAGTCCGAGATGAAATTTTCGTCATCCAACTTGCTAAAATTCTCTACCTGAAGTTCCGAGGTCTAAGCCTGACGCCCGTCACCGCGTCAGTCGGCACTCGGGAACAGGCAGGACCTGTTCAGGTTGTCCGAGGACCGGTGGACCGACATCTTGGTCTCCCAGCACGTGACCAATATGCGCTCTCTGTGCTGCTGTCTGGAGCAGGCCAGAGCGCTTCGTGGCCTCTGACGGCGCCCATCGACGTGGTGGGGGAGGCCCCTAAGCAGTACAAAGTGTATTCCTGTGCCGTCAATGTATGTTCCCCCCCCCCGTTGTCGTTGTCGTTGTCGTTGTTCAGGGCGCACTTGGGCTCGCCGTTGCGGAGGTGGAGGTCTAAGCCAACTTTGAGCTCCTCCTCGGTCACGCCATGACGAGCATGAACGTGGTCTCGTCCGCTTTCCTTGCCGTGTGAGTCGAAAAAGTGTGCGTGTCACTTGCCGATATCAACGTGCCACTCACACGGTGCTATCGATTTATATAAGTCGAGGAGAGTAAATCTTTGCCTCGACTCCTCGTCTACCTGACTCTTCTCCACCGCTCAGGAGTGCGAGGACAGGGTGTCTCCGAAGAAATTGCGTCGAGAATTTGTCTGATATTAACATTGGACCCAGTTAACGTCACTGGGGAGAAGCACAAAGTGGAGCCTTTTCGAACTTCAATTTCTTCCCTCAGCTGCTTTCTCCAGACCATCCAGCCTTTGTACTGTCTGAAATACAGGGTGTGAAATGCATACACACGATCTCGATGGGATAAGGATCATGTCCTCTGCAAATACAGGCTGTCACGTCATGTACAGGGTGTCCTAGAGACGTTGCAAATTTTCCACTCACTTTTTTTACACTCTGCATTTGAGCCATCCTTTCTTCTCACAAGATTCACGGACTCTTAGATTTTCTAAGGTGTCATTGACAAGACTTGTCGAATACAACGAAAGTTGGAAAGTTTTCTCAAAAGTTCTTGGAAATGGCGGCAATTTTCTTCATCGCGACGGCAAAATGGTGACAGTGAGAGCTGAGGCCTCCCCTCAACAAGGCTCAAACGTTCCTGCCAAAACTCTGGGGAAGCAGAAAGTTTTGACTCTGTCTGTGAGGGGTTCGGTAATCCAGACTGTGCACAAATCACTGATGCCTTTGGAAGCCCAAGATGCTGTGAGAATAAAGAATGCGGCAGCTGAGACTAATGCAGTGCGAGAGAAGCCACTGGGGCTGAACCTTTGTACGCAGGGGTGTTCAGAACTGAAGCCCTTGAGAGGATAGCGGAAATCAAGGATTTGCAGTGATGTTTTATGATTAAAAAAAGTGTTGTAAAATGTTCTTTACTCATCAATCGATGTACGTGGATGAAAACAAAAGCATAGCAGAATAAGTAGCTTCCTTAATACTTCCTGCGGAAACTCTCTTTCCATCGTTGAGGCCTTAGGATTTTACTCTGTTCTTTTCACTCTGAGTAATATGGCATCTTCAAGGCTGCGTAGGCAGTTCAAACACCTAAAAGTTACTACATAGACTCTGTTTTTCCTGAAGTGCTTTCTGCTGTAAAAGTTGGTAACTTTCTTAATGTTGAAGCCCCACAGACTCTCTTTTTACATAGTGGGAAAGCTTGAGGTCTCAGTGCTTCAAGAAATTGTGCCTTAAATTCAGTGCTGGTGGTTGAGGCTGCAGTAAAACTTAAACTACTTAAACTTCTACATACACTGGACGTTTGACTACAGCAGAGGGCGACGCTGCTCACTTCTGAACGCAACTACTTCAACGTGAAGCTTGACTGACTCGTGTTGCTTCAGGGCGGGCCATAAATTCGCATAGGCACTGAGATGAAGCGAGGTTTTTCTTCGCAAATCCTCGGAAAGTTTGCATTTTGCAACAACCTCTTGAGATCAGGATGCAGCAGCGTAAAAGTTAGCATCTTGACGACGTCAGGACCTCGAGTGTGGGTAAAGCAGCAGGATAGAAGAGTTTATAACCTAAAGCCACGCACAATTAGTGCTGCACTGAATTGTGGGATGATACAAGTATAACTGTCGGATGGTGTCTTTCAACACAAATGTGAAAGGCCACTTTGCCATCCTAAATATGCGTTGATGCGCTTCAAAACATAACCAATCTTTTTGCACGCAGTAAAATCAATGTATGCGATCGCTCTGAAGGTCAGAAGATGTTTTCATCCTCTAGCTGCTCTCCTCCCCAGCGTAAAATGTGCATAAGTGACAAGACGCTTAAATGTCTCATGTTTCCTCCTACGATGTTTAATCTAGGTACAGTGTTTAAAGTCATTAAGATCTGGTACAGTGTGGCCCAGAAGGTTTTTTTTTGAAAATTTTTGATCCCCCCCACCCACCCCAAAAAAGAAAATGGTCCATAATTTCTCGATATTTTTGGTCACGAAACTTTTCCTACCTACACAATGACTGATGCAACCTGAACATGCATGAATAAGGTGTGAAATGAAAGTATTCCCTCAAGGTTTAAAGATAGGTGAAAGTTCCCCATGACCTTGTGCCAGTGCTGCAAGTTAGGAATAAATTGACTAGAGAAATTTAGCAAAGAACTAAGACTTGAAGATACAGGGTGAGGCGAAACCCCATTGACACTTTTGCTAAGATATGAAAGGGATTTCGCCTCACCCTGTTTACTACAGTTAATCTTGTCAATGGAGAGGAAAATCCGTGACTTACGTGGAAAAGTATCATTAAGACAAGGTAGCTTATGAAGCGAATGTTCACTGAGCGAATTAAGTGAGGCTTCTCTTCAACATCATCCCCAGCCTCCTGAACGCATTTTTGTTCAGCCTGGCGAACCACTTGTCCATGACAAAGGAGAGGGCGTCCTTGGCGAGGTCCCCCGACCCCTTTGTCGGTGCGCAGTCGCGTCAAGAGGTGACTCAGGCCTTGGGCCTTGGGCCTTTATTAGGAGGGGAAGGCATTGGTGTATTCTCCTCATACTCTCTTCTTTGGGTTCTCCTGTGGCCAGACCAATAAATAACACTATCGACGAGTCTTTGTTGATCACCTACTCTGCCTATTGAAGGTCGACGTTGTTGCCCTTGCCCAAGCTAGCTTAAAGGGTTAAAGAGGACAGGTTACTAATGTCATGCAAGTTGCTGCATCTTTCTTTCGCGCATGCCAAAATATACGAGCCTTCTTTTTAAGGAAATCTCTACTCTTGAGCTCATGGAAAACACTAACTTCGAATTTAATCACACACGCGCAACTTTATAACACACACCTAGTAACTATGTTTAATGGCCTGGCATCAAAACGTAGTTACTTGGCCAGACCTTTTTTTAAAAAAATCTGTTTATGATTCTATATTTGCATTAAGGCTCTAAGTCCCGTAAATCCCTTTTAGCCAAATGAATGAGGAAGTAAGCATCGTTTGGGTCCCTTTCTATTCACTACTATGCATTGACTACTCTTCTTTGGCAATGCAGTAACGTACATTTATAGCACACGTGAGATCCAAAAGATTATTTTTTCAATAACCATTTGACTCCGTCTTCTCAGTCATAACGGACCTAACAGTTACTATCTAAAGAATGAAAAGTAGCCAGCAGTCTTGTCCAAGGTCAGCACTTGGCTGCGCTGCGATCCGTAAGTCTTGTCGGGTTCTTCTTTGGCTCCAAATGCAACCATGAATGCATTCAACCCTCAGCTGATCGCGTGGGCAAGTGCTCAAGAGTCCTCCAGAATTTACCCACTGCCTAAAAAGTGCATTGTGCAAGACGACGAAACTTTTGGGTCACGCTGTACAGTTCGGTACTGCACGGTGGTACCTTGCTCATGTCCACGCCTTCGTCATCGTTCAGGAAGTGCTCAATTCGAGTCCTTTTGCCAAATTGATCTGTATCGAAAAGGTCCGACAGACCACGGTCAGGACATGGACATGGCCGCTCTGTTCTTCTTCCGTGGAGGAAGTCGGACTGTGGACAACCTAAAATCTCTTCATTATGACGTCATGAAAGTAGAACCGTCAGCAGATGAAAGGTCCGAGGATCGTGACAAGTCTTACTCGCTCAAATTTGGCAAGTCTGTATTTTGTTCTAGACACGTCAATCAGAGCGTTACGTACAAAAGTTTGTATTTTTTCCCTCCTTGATCACCACGTGGTAGCACCAAATTTCTGAATGATCTTGTCCTTCTCGGTCAGGTCGATCTGGATCTTGGTCCTCATGTAGAAGATTGGGCAGTCGCGACTCGTGCAGAGGACCTCTTCATGCAGGGACTCCTGGAATCAGACATTGTTACTCGTACCAAATGCACAAGCTGCAATATACATCTAGCCTGTCAGGGGTATTTGCGGAAAATTGGTCAAGCTGTGCCAGGATCCAATTGAAACAGTGTCTTGGACAGTGTAACAGATGCGACTCCGCCCGGATGACCTACGCGGCCTTGGGCAGTTGGCTCAAGTACTGGAACAACTGCTGAGACCAGTGCTGGTTCAGATTCGTCAGCCATACTCTGACACTTGCGGGAGATTCCACGCTTTAGGTTGCATCAGCTAGATGGGAATAATTTTGAACAGCAAGAGAAAGACATGGTTGGACCCGTCTTTGTCATTACCGAGACTCCCGAGGTCCAACCCAAGCTTGCTGTTTGATCTGACTTCACTTAATTATTCATGTTTTTTTTACCAGGCTAGTAAGGAAGAATGCTTGACAAAGTGTCTTTAACATGTACAACTGCCGCAAGTCCACTCAGGGGAATTGTCAGAGCTCTGACGAACATTTTGGATCCTTGTAATAATTGCACCCTGTTTATACAAGTCATTTCTTTAATTGTCACTGACCTGGCACCTCTGACACTGCGTCCACAGCCTCGCAAACCTGTCCTCCAGGGCTGCCATCTCGTTTATGTGTCTCTGATAGAGTGCACTTTCCTTGGGCTTACAGTGCTTGCACACGGCTTGGTCCTCCTTGGGCAGGGGCACCTGCAGCGAAAGAGTGATAAGCACGCTAAAGCACAATTACATCGACCTCTGCACCTTGCAACCGATGCAGGTGGACTTCTTCTTGGTGAATGCTGCCAACGCGCCGACCTTGGAAGTCACCACAGTCTTGGTTCTTAAAAACGAAAAGAAGGAAGAAAGGTTTGTTGGTGTTTGTAGGAACTAAATGATTGAGGCTCTACCTCGTGTGATCTCCTCTGAGCAGAGTCGACTCTGCTTTGTGCTCTCCCAGGATGGGTTCGAAGATCCTTAAGAGTGGCTTGGCCAACATGTTGGTCAAGTAGTACTCGGCGTCAATGGGGACGTTGTTCTCAAGCACGTAGATCGGATCCTGAAGACAAGGTGGTAGTCAAAGAACTGAGACAACACACGTTTGTCTGAACAATGAGATCCCTGCATTTGGATCTTGTCCTGATGACTTTCAGCTGGAAATGAAGGAAGTCATTTCTTTCTTTCTTCATTGGCTTCACCTCTGCTTTCTGGTAGGCAGGAGTGCCCTTGGCCGCGGCCACGATGACGTAGGGAACGCGGTCCCCCAACTTTGGCGCGCTGCCGGCATCGCGTTTGCGCATCTTGTGTGCCAGCTCTACGTGCGCCTGCTTCGCAGTGTAGTCCTTGTCTGTCTTGGTCAGTTCCTGTACGAAAAAGGAACAAAAAAAAACCCTTCTCGAGTTGTGATTCGCTTATCCCTTGATCATTTGACGACCTTGGTGATGACGAGTTGGGAGATGTCGACCCTGTTGCACAAGAGGTCCGAGATGTTCTGCTTGGCGTACTCCATGGCCCCGTTGGGGTCTCTGAAGATGAAAAAAAACCCTCAATAATGTCAAGTAAGTGACACAAGACTTCCACACCCACACGTAATTCTCACCTATCGATCAGGATCTTGAGCAGGCAGTCGTTCATGAGTGTCGCCACGAGCTGGCAGTTGTCTCTCCTGACGGTCTCGATGCCTTTGCAATCCATTTTGTCGTGCTTCTCGGGCTTGGTGAAGTAGAGGCCAGCATAGCGCTTTTTGTTGATCAACAGGTAGGGGAAGTACACCTGCGGAGTGATCAGGGTGTCTTGTCGCGCAATAGTACTTCGGAGTCCTCACCACATTTTATACCAGCATATGCGCTTGTGTGTATTTGTTTGTTTGTGTGTCCACGCGAGTATATATAACTACATTTTAGGTCGATATTTTTCGAGTTTTGACCTGTTCGGGGCCTGAGATCACCATGACGTTTGGCGTAAGTAAAGTTTCACTCAAATCATAGAAAATATCGTGTACTTCACAAGGCCAGACAAGCTTGCAACTTGATGCAAAATTACTGCTTCTCCCATAAGATTCCGGTAGATAAAAGTAACTGCACTTAAGAACGTTAACAGTCTCATGGGGCACAAAACTGAAAAAAAAACCCTGAAAATGAAGCAGAACCCCCCCCCCCCAAAAAAAATATACGTTTCAGTTGTTTCCCATGAGATATAGGGTGTCTACATTAAGGGTCACCTGACTCCGTACTCTAGGTATGTTTTGGTGGTTAAAGATGGTATTTATATGTATGTGCTGTTTGCACAGGAGTCGTATGTTCAAATCCAGCCACTTCTGGATTACATATTTTTAAACAAGGACTAAAAGCTTTAAGAAACTGATCTACGAGTGGCTGGATTTGAGCTAATGCCATAAAAAAGTGAGATCTCAGTAAAAAGTCCATCTGGACAAAGCACGTCAACAACCTGTTTTCGATTTTGAGGCTCTTGGATCTCGATGACCCAGAATCTTTAGTAGAGAGTCAGTAAAAGTAGAAGAAACCGTTGCTTTTTTCTGTTTTTCATAGTAGAAACAATCGATAACCGAAGTGACGACCGAAGAAATGGACCCAAAACCAACCCGACAACAGAAAGTTGACAATGACGGCACAACCTTACGGAGTAGTGGCTTGTTGTGGGTCCAGGAGTCTCAATCCATTCAATCACCTGATGCGCTCCCTTATCACTGTACCATTGCCATTCGTCATAGGGAATCCAGAACAAAGGTCAGACTGATGTGCAATTTCTCCATAGAAGCTTCATTCTGACGTGACACGTCTGAGAGAAACTTTTAGGTTCTCCTGAAGGCTTCCTAGCAGGAATACTTTTCAGGCCTACAGTGGGCCTTCTCATGCCTATATTGAATGAAGGTCTGGGTCAGCCATCATTGTATCTCACCTTTTCAAACTCCAGCTTGATCGGCTTGACAAACTTCTCTGTGACGGCAAGTGCAGCCTCCCTGCCCAGTTCCATGGCCTCCTTGACCGTTTCGACCCCGAACTTGACCATGACGGAGTCGGTGTCGCCGTAGATGACAACGGCATTCTGTGGGTAGCCGTTTTCCATGGTGTATCTTAATAGTTATAGAAATAACAAATATTAAGAAAAATAAGAGATCGCATCCTCCTTGAGGACTTACTTGTTCTCCACCTCGTTCTTGGTTGTCTCGATCATCATCCTGCCGAACGCAGTCACGCTCTGCGATATCTCCAGACAGGGCAACTTACCAACCTGGGCCCCCGTGAAGCCGTAGACCGAGTTGGCGCTGATCTTCAAGGCCAACTGTCGTCCGTCCAGCACCTTGGCCTTGAACGGGTCGGTCTCCTTCTTGAGGTCGGCCTTGGCTTTCTTCCTGGCGCTGAGCAAGGACTCAAGAATGTCCGGCAAAAGGCCTTTGCGCACGTCGGACTTGACAAAGAAGTTACCCGAAGGAGTCTTCACGTACTGGTTAGGACCGAGGCCGTACTTGTCTACCGCTCCTGGCTGGAAATTTAGAGATTTTTGTTTTAAATCGTGCAACATAGAATTATTCCTTAAAAGTGGATACGTTTCATAAATGTCATCACAAGACCGATAATTTAAAAGCTCAGTCCCAACCGCATTTGAAATGTTAGTACAGCCTGACCGTGAAATAACAGCAAAAACAGCGAGGCCGTCAATGAGTTGGCGCTGCTTTGTGGCTCACACTGCGCAAACTGAAAGGCCACAATGCATTGGCATTTACAGTTTTCTTGCCAAGACACTGGCACAGGACATAAAAACGACCGACGGACACTGGACCAGATCTGGATCATGGCGGCCGATGCCAGCGTCACCACTGTTTCCTTCGACTTAGTCACCCCCGCCCTTCAGGACTGCAGTGATCCAGATGTCCAATCCACAAGGTAAGAACACTATTCTCCCCGTACGATTTCTTTGGTCACATTCGACGAAGGTGACGTTTTCAACAAGATGCGCAATCCCCATCATTGTGCCGTCGGCCTTCGCCTTCTTGGGCATGGTCCTCCTACTGACCGTGGCCTTCGCCATCAAGAGATGCTGTATTGGGAAAGAAAAGGTATAACTGATGGGATCTTAACGTCAGGTAATCTGAAAATTCCTCACGTAATGAAGGGGCGGGGGCAGGGGTCGTTTTACCTATATTGACACTCTTGACACAATCTTGATTGCGGTCCTAGACTTTTTTATTTCGTCACAATTAAAAAATTTATTTAAACTTTTAAGAAATATTATCACTATATCTCATTTTGTAGGAGAACAATTTGTCTTTTTTTTCTTTTTCATGTTTCACTGGAACCTTTTCAAAAAAAATTTCATTTCCCACTGCACTTTCTTCTTTAGTTTTTAACAGCCTTTTTTGATAAATACCATATTGTAAAAAAAGGTTGAAAACCTCAAATGACAGCAAACTTTTATTTAGCTTAGAAGAAGTAGCGGAAAAAGTGCTTTTCCACTGTGGACTTTTTTTTTTTTTTTTTTTTTTTTTTTACAAAAGTTGACCAGGAAAAAATCGATAAGGTTAAATAAAATTATATGGTCGACGACAAATAAATAGTTATTTTTCGCCCAAACAATAATCTTAGGTTTCTACTTAAATCTTTGAGGGCTACACATTGTATACTAGCTGGCCTGCATGAATTGACTCGAGCTATTGCCGGCAGAGTGGACACGGACGGGTGGTCACCGTGAGGTCGTCCAGGTCTGCGAAGGACCTGCGGACCATGGACGTAAGCAGCCTGGAGAGGACCGGCGTGGAGAGCGGGAAGGCCTCAGAAGGAGTGCCAAGATATCACGCCGAGAGTGAGGCAAAAGATCCCTGCCATACGGCCAAATCCTGAACAGGTTCAGTCACTTCGTGATCGGAGTCATCTTCATTATCGGTGTCAGCTACAAAATGATCCAAGCTCTAAATAGCCCCTGTTCTGTTGAACATCCACGTGCTTTGCAAGACAATAGAATCACCTATATCATTCTTCATCCTTGAAAGCCTCCTCAACCAAGCAGGATCAGGACCTGCTCTTCTCCAGCTCCGCTTGCTCCTGACCTCGCACTTTCTTACATTACTCCAAAACTAATCAGTCGTGCATAACTTTCATGCCAGAAACATTCACATCGTAGCATGAAACGTTCAATTACTATATTTACTAATTTATGGTAACTACTTCATTCGGCAGTTTAGCTTGGAGTGGCTGTGCAGGAAATAAAATGGTGCCTCTTTGTTTTAGGATGTTTTTGAAAGTAAAATATAATTTCTATTAAACGGAACTAAGGATCACTTCAAGACTAGTGAAGCGATTTTTTAGTCTTGCTGAGATTGATTCTTATGAAAATAAGTTGGACTTAATTTCCACGGGAATTCTGGCAGTTGCACAGCAATTCCCAGAGAATTTCGAATAGAATGTGAGGAAAGCTGTCCTACCAGAAGCAGTGTGGAGTAGCACAGGTTGTGCGCCATCATGATGGACGGATATAGCGAGGAGAAATCGAGCGTCGCGATGGGGACGTCGTAGTAGCCGCGCTTGGGCTCGATCACCGTGGCCCCCTCAAAGTTGTCGTCGCCCGGCTGGCTTTGGTGCGTAGGGATCAACATGCCGCACTCCAGACTCTTGCGCAAGATCTGGGACATGACCTAGACGATTGGAAACAGCGACTTGACACCCTAATCACAGACTTGGCTGGAGAGCGAAATAATAGAAATCCTATCTGCGTTTGCTCTAGTTTCATATGGCCTGCCTTGATCTGCTGTCCCCTGGTCTGCAGGTACGACAGCGGCACGCCAGTCACCCTGGCCATCTCCATGTAGTTGATGACGCACATGAGCTTCTCAAGGAGCCTCAGCGGCAGGTACGCGTCCTTGAGGCAATAAACGGCCAAACGGCGGCGGGTCTGTGCGTTGCCGTTCTGCAGATCCGTGATTACTGAGTGGTGGACGTCCTCTTTTTGCTCCTGGAAAGAGTTCATTCTTTGCGAATTTTTGCACAGTCAGGAGCGACGAGGGCTTTTTTGCAAACCTGCAGGAAGTGATAGGAGACAGCGTTGAGCGTGTAGCTTCTGAGCTTGTAGTCCCTGAGGAGGATGAGTAGGAGGTCGAACTGGATCCTCCCCTCGATGTTGATGACCTTGTTTTCTCTCTTGCCCATCTGCTTGCTCTGCAGTATCGTCTCCCGCACCGTGGACTTGGTCTTGCAGATCCGACCCAGGTAGTGGAAGTTCTGGATGTTCAGGTTCTTTGCCCTGAGGAGCAAGAAGAGGCAAGTATTGCAGGTCTTTGTGGCTTGGACATATAAGTGTATTGCGCGAGCACCTATTGAGCAGGTAGGGAAGATCGAAGTTGTTGATGTTGTACCCTGTGATGATGTCCGGATCGCAACTCCTGAGGAACTCGGCCCAGCGCTCCAGCAGCTCGGACTCAGTCTTACAGGAAATGACTTCGCTGCCCACGATCTGCCCGCACGTATCCAACGTAAATACGTTCCGGATGAAAGGATCTGGGTCACCCTGAGTGCATGAGATTTCAAATAGAAGACGTCCAATAATGTAGTAGTGAAGTAGAGCGTTAATCAGGAGCACAACGGACAGAACAGCAGTCTCAATCTATGAGCTCTCCTACCAACAAACTTTATTAATTCATAATGATTGCTCCCGATTGAACTATACACGCATACTAACGAATGCAGGTCTCAATTTAACAAAGACCGAACGGATCATGACACTCGAAACTGAGATGCTGGCCAAAGCTGACAAGGATGTAGAAGTGGGAGACGAAGAAACTGAGACTGATCAGGGCGCTGGAGTTATTGTCAGCACTCAAGAGTGTTTGCCTTAACTGCTTTTCCGCCTATAACGTAACCAATGACAGCGACTGGAGTGGCTAAAGGAAAATCTATCTAAACCGGGACGTAACTGTACACAGGTAAGTTGTGATATGAAAAAAGAGCACCTTTAAGCGAACGCCAAGCAAAGAACGCATTCAATTAGTAAATGTACAGTACTATATAAAACATATGAAATTTACACGCAAAAAAATGTACTCACGCCTGCGCCTTTCGAAGACTTGTGGCAGACAGAGAGAACAATATTAGAATACATTTTGCAGAAAGAAGTTGTGTGAAACTCACCTGTCTGATGACCATGTTGGCGATCTGGATGACCGGGTCCTTCTCTGGCTCTGGGAAAATGCCCTTTCTGCCCGCGCACTCAATGTCGAAGCTCAGGATCCTGCCAGAGAGGAACATGTTGGTCAGCTCCGCTTTAATCCAAACGTGACCAGACCTTCCAGGCCTGTTCGCAACGACAGTTCCCGTACCTGAACGGAGCCACGTCGGCCCAGTTCCCCTCCGGAGCGTGAGAGACGAAGTCGTCCCAGGCCACGTCCACCTCGATCTGACACCGACTCACCCGACCCGCCACGGCCGTACCTAAGCGACATGACGCACGTCATTGGAGGCAGTCCTTGCCAGACGTGATCCAAAACCCTGCTCACCGTCTTTAGTCCTCAGGCGGTACTTCTTTTGGGGCAGCTCGATCCAGTTGCAACCGACCACCTTGGTGTCGGCCATGAAGCGGATCTCGAAGTCGATGTTGGCCTCGAAGGCTCTCAACGGACCAAGCGTCAAACCCCGAACCTGTTCAAACAATTAATGATCCATAGCATAAAAAAGAAGATCGAATAATCAGGAAGTTAGGGTTGCTACCTGAACTTCGTTTCCTTCCAACAACCTCTTGGCGGCCGCGATCAACCTGGGCACGGCGAGTGTGATTTTGATAAAAGGACTGTTTTGGTTGCCCTACAGAAAAATGGATACGTACGATCTTATGAATTAGGTTACGCACATCTGGGTTAGGTCAACAGGTGGATGCACAACAGAATCAATGTGTTCAATACACTTTCCTTTCCTCCATCATTTTTTCTTTCCTCAAGCTGGCCAAACAACGAATGCCTCTTAATAGGAGTATGAAGGCCCCGCAGTCAAAAAATGGACCTTTTTCATGCTTTTCTGCTCTCTCACTAATAAAATCCCTTTATTCTAAAGTTTTGAGCATAACGCTTAAAGTTATTACTCGTCTCCGGCATGCTCAGCTTTAACTGCTAAGTCCTCTGCCATTTGTCTCCCTTTCTGAGCATTGCATGCACATCAACTCGGTCCAAAATTTAAGCATAACTAACAGCAATCGTAGTTTCTGGCAATGTTTTGAACAGTAGTGCATTATATACATTAGCCTAGGTGGAAAATGATCTTTTTCTCAGATTTAAGCGGAAAATGTTGCATTCATTGAACGTTAGACACTAATGAAGATGTAGTCAAATAGTTTTTAAAAAGAGTTGCATTTACCTATGGCCAACTTCATGTTGTAAGCTACTGTAGTAAATTTGCTGTGAAAGTAGATATGAGCTCTGGTGGCTGTAAGAAACTGCCAAACTGGGTGAAAACCACACACCAAAATGCTGACATGCTCTAGTTGGTTAGAAAAATGGTTTTACAGCCTGTCCCATAAAAATACCTTACAACTCATGTCATAATATTATGCAACTTTAAATGCATTATGGCATAGATAAAATTCTGTTTCTCATTCTAATTTGTCTACAAAGTCTTCGTATGATTTGCAGTTACAGTTGTTGGATACCCACAGGGAATCCCAACTTCGACCTAATCTAACATATATGTACCGTACATTACACGAGGCATCGAACGTTATTTACTTGCCTGAAATCCATAAATGGTGGCTTTGTTGACCAGATCCATGCACAAGACGGGTTCGCTGAGGGAGTCCTTGTTGGACTTCAAGTCGGCCATGAGGGCGGCACCCAGGGCGGACCTGGTAATGACGCATACCATGAGTCGGATAATTTCTCTTGATGTCGTCGATTTACCTGAACTGGGGTAGGTGTTCTTTGGTAAAGTTGGGAGGCGCGGACACGTAGAAGTAGGGGTGGAAGCCGTGGACGTGCGCGCACACCGAGGTGCCCTACACAAGGAAGAAAAACATGATCATGGCAATGATGAAGTGCCACGGAACGTAGGACAAGTGGTTGGTTGCTGTTCCCACCTCCTTGGTGCTGCCGTACATCCTGACGGTGGGGACGGGTCCGCTGCGTGCGCCGGGCATGCCGGGCAAAGGGCGCCCTGTAAATTATAAGATATGCAGGCACTTTTCGCAAAACTCCACGCCAAAAATATCTGACCGATGTAGTGATCAATCTCAATCTGTTGGAAGATGAGCGCCTCCTCCGTGGGATTCAGATCTCTCTCCAAAGGCTTTCTGGCCCAGCTGGAGCTCTTGCTCTCCTCCTGCAAGGCGCAGAAGCGTGGCTTCTTGAACATGAAAGTATACGGAAGAGTTCTTCTTACCATTTCCTGAGACATGCAGTCCTCATCCGCCTCGCCCTGGTCTACGTCCATGTCCGTGAAGTCCGGACTCTCCTCCTCGAAGACGTCCGGGTCCATCTCTTCCTCGTCCGATTCACCCGAGGGCTTCGGGCGCTTTTTGGGTGGCGCAGGATTTCCCGCTCGGTCTTTGCCATACTGCTTTCCGTAGCGATTCATCCTGGACGCTTCCCGGACGCCGGAGAAGATGTTAAAAGGTGAGACTTTCTAAAGTCTTTCAAAGCTTTTCGCCTCGCTGCGCAGCTGTCGTTGTTTTGGCGCGAATGAAAATACAGCAGTTTGAGGCGGGAAATTTGAAAGTTCTTCCTTGGCGCGCGCTCGCGCGCACGTAGTGACATTCCCAAGGACCACTGAACTGTCTCACACAACTCAGTGGCGAGGATGTCTACACCAAGTCCTGATCCCAGGTGGTCGTCGTGTCCGTCTTGGGAGTGTCGGTAGTTTCGCCAGTGCCAGGCAGTTCGCCAGGCTGAGCTGGACTTGCCGACGTCCACTGACGACCTCCAGGACAATGAGGGCAACATCATGAGACTGGCTTGATTGAAGAAGCGATGAAGCACTTCAAGCAGGAATACTGGGACAGTCGTCACACAAGTCTCCATGACTAGAACTCAGAAATTTGGATGAAAGCTAAAAAGTTACTTAAATGTTCTTTTGGGTGACGAAACATTGACAAAAAAACAACGTGTCAAAATGTGAAAAGTGTAGAAACTGAGGTTTTTAATGAAGTACGACAGAATTGCTATGAGGACTGTTACGATGCAACCTTTTCAACTTTAGCTGTCCTGAAAAATTCGATGTCTTTATAACGGTTTGATGCAATTAAGTGTACGCATAAAATGTAATTTAGTAACTGTTTCTTCGCGGCAATTAATTCTTCCTGTAAAACAGCAGTTTTAAAAAAATAACTGTATTTGTGTTCAAAACATTTCCCCTCTGCTCCAAGTATGTGAAAGAAAATTTCATGTGGTCAACATGAGAAGATGCCACCGCCACAGCAGAGAGAGAAACTTCCGGCACTTTTTCACGCTTGGTTAGGCCTAAAAAGGGCCTCTGTGAAAATGGCGGAAATAGCAAATTGGCCATGCAGGACTGGAGCCTGACAGGAAAGGGGAGGAACAAGCTTTGCTCTGCAACAGCCTCGGTACAGTTGTGTGTGACGGTTTCACTTCTATCAAGCAGATCGACAGAGAAGCAACCACCAACGGTTGAAATCGATCAAACTCAGAAAATTCACCTCATTCTGACGACGCACGCACAAACACGCGCGCGCTGGCACCCACAGCCAGAGCTTCACTTATCCACACACAGAGCTTCACGCACACACACACACACACGCACATCCACATGCGCGCGCACACAGACGCCACGCCAGCGCCTCACACACACGCACACCCACAGGCTCCGACATAGCCTCACACACAGGCACATCCACATACGAACCCGCGCGCACACGCACATGCCATGACAGAGTTTTACACACACACACACACACACGCACACCCATCCACATTCGCGCACCCACGCTGCGACAGAGCCTCACACACACGCACAAGCACACACCCACGCTCCGACAGAGTCTCACACACACGCACAAGCACAAGCACACACACTCCGACAGAGCCTCACACACACGCACA
>JAAUXU010071746.1_pt1 | contig 28938 bp, 27 predicted proteins | sample 7278151 | NCBI WGS metagenome assembly JAAUXU01 (sample SAMN14350113, study PRJNA611818) | marine sediment metagenome | isolation source: surface marine sediment (1.8m) | place: French Polynesia: Moorea | collected 2018-08
AAATTGGTGCACATGAAATTGGTGCACATGAAATTGGTGCACATGAAATTGGTGCACATGAAATTGGTGCACATGAAATTGGTGCACATGAAATTGGTGCACATGACATTGGTGCAGAGAACCATCGAATAAGGTGCTCAAACATATTTCCTCCTTTTATTATCTACTTCCATCCCACTTTGTTGGGTAGAAGGAATGAAAATGCCATCTGTCTATCTACGTCTTTGACAAAAAGCATTCGCCAAGATCAGTCGTAAAAATGACGACAAACAGCTACCAAGATGAGCCGTGGACAGACAGACCCACACACTAAGGCTGCACGATATTGCCTCATGCTCATTATCGCGATAATCGTGTATTCGCTGGGTTAATACTCATGACAACGATAATGATAACAAGTATCATGTCGGGTCAACATTTTCAGAATAGTACCATCTCTAGAAGAGTAGATCTAGAAGAGATGATACTGCTGAACCAGCTCTCTCCTGATCTCCTTGATCATGGTAAAGGCCTGCCAAGCCACTCTTCAGGCTCCCTCTTCTATCTGAACTCTTTCTCCCTGCCCTGTTGCTGGCTGAGTTGGAGGCATCCACTCCCCTTCAGGGTAGAAGACTAGGTACAAGCTTTGTTGTCCTTACTCCTTTGCCTTTATTGGTAAGATATTTCGTGTGTGTCCCCTTCAAGTAGAAGAATAATATATTCATGTTAAACTCAACACTCTGTGTTGGTTTCAAGTCATTGAGCAGTCTTAAAAGACCTTAGCCAGACTCTATTAGTCCTCCTAAACCTGGTCTATTTCTCTACTTGAGGCATGGTCACCATGGTCGGAGGGTTTTCCCGGCTCAAGTCTAATCTCCCTAGTACACAGGAGTCATTTGTGCCAACCAGGAAGATGATGGCGGCCTTGACATTGAGGCAGGACTCCATGCACATGTCCTCTGAGTTCCACCTGGTGGCAACAAGAGTGATCAGTTTTCAGTAGGTGATATCCTCATGTCTCCTTCTTCAGGGCCTGCTGAGCCTTGTACGGGTAATGGACAGTTGAGGCCAGCTTCTTGCACAAGGAAAATTGCCAAATTTGGGCATTGGAACCAGGTTGTGACGTCCGGATTGGTATCAAAAGAATTCTGAGAATTTGCTCTATCACCTGAATCCATGCAGGTCCATGCCATGCCATACAAGCTGTGACACAGCCTCGCAGAAGTGTAAACGGACTTTTGGGCACCCCAGTAGAAATGCTGTAGAAATGTTATTGTGTCCACCATATATTGAATCTGCCTTTTGAGGCAGCTGAGTGTTTGCATCAGTCGAAGTCACCATCATCGATTTCGGCCAGTCGCCTGGGACCACTTCCCCGAGTAGCATCTGCATGCTTTACTGCGCTACTGGAGACTGGGACCATCAATTGCAATACCGAGTTTAGCTTCACTTGCGAAATCCTACTTGACCTTGTTCCAGCAACTTAAGGTGAACAATTTATGTTAACGGATTCATTCCTCTAGAGTGTCATTTCATGAGATTCATTTCCTTTTCCAAGATGGGTTGATTTAGGTCGATGCCGGGGCAGAACCAAAAACTTGCAAGTGCTGAGAATCTTATATGCACGATCACATTGTCGTAAACTTTGAGCATATCAATTGGTGCAGGGAATAAAAATGATAGTATGAGCATTCATATGTAAAGCATTTGAGCCTACCATTTTTTTTGGAGACCTGTTCACAGCCATTTTTGGAGACACTGGAGGCTTCTTCAGCGTCACACTTGTTCTGTCCCTTAATGAAGGATCTGAAGGAACTCTTTGTTTCTGATCCATCTGTGCTGATTGAGTTGACCTCTCTCTGAACTCTGCTCGCTGCTCGGCCAGCAGGGACTGGAGGCTTGTAGATCTCTGATTCAATCTCAGTGAAAACAGAGATGTCAGCGAAGATGCTCTTGGAATGTGCGGTCGAGGAATTGCACTTGGCATTGGGTCATTTTGCCTTCTCACTGCAGGTGTATGAGTGCTTAAAGTCTCTATTTTATCACAGATTTTTGGGCAGATGTTCTTGGGCAAAAGTCTAATGACTGAATCTCCAGAACATGCTGTTCTAGGTGGAGGAAGTGGCCTTTCACCTTGATGGGACTCATGACTTGAACTGGAGAGGTGCTGGTCCTTTTCTAAGGGTTCAGGAGCTGATGGCCGAGTCAGGACTCCCCTATGAAGCTTCCCTGAGTCAAACATCATTCAGTCGGCCCTTCATTACATCGTGTCACTCATGCGTCCCCGTCATATCGATGATCGACAACAGCGTTTAGATATCCACAACGGAGTCATGTCACTGCACTGAACCATTCACTGCCACTCAATTTTTGAAGAGACTTAAGACAAGACGCTTCAAACATTGCATGACTGAAGTCATCCAGTCTGGAGTCAGATTCTGAGCGCCGAGAGGATGTGGTCAAAAGGCAAGAACAACGCTTTCTTGCTCTTTCTACTCGTGTTCTCGTTTTCGCGCGCTCAATCAGGCCATGAGCACACACGAGAGCTGCTTCAGCACTGAGATTCGCGCCTGATTTTGTCAAGTGCTTTCTTTTCCCCCACTTTATTTCCCCCCCACCTCTTTTGTACCCAAGTTCTGGGCTAATCCGGATGTGTGTAAGTGTTCTAAAGTTGCAATTTTCCAGGCAAAATTTTCCACACACTCATGAACCAGTAAGAAATCTGATTAATTGCATAGAGTACATAAGATAATATGAACTTTGATCTTAGTCGTTGTGTGCGTGTGTGCGTGCGTACAAGCGTTTAAACGGAAAAAGGGTTGATTTTTTGTGTTGAAATGACCGAAATGAGCTTTATTGATCCGAGATTCCTCTGCCTCTCCTTCTTTCTATCTCTGTCTGCTACCCTGAAGTGACCGACCTAAGTCTGTCTTTCTGCTGTCCAAATCACCCCCTATAAATCTAAAATTCTAAAGTGTCTCTTGGACAGCACAGGGGGTGGAGAAAGTAAGGGAGTAGTTAAACTACACCGAAGAGTGCAACTGATCTCTTCTCTACAGGGCAATGAGGAAAGTGTTGCTCATTTTACTTAAAACTTGACCACTCGACCTTTTAACTTGGAAGGCCTGTTAAAAGAAAATATACAGAGCTGATAATATATCTCACCTTCGGCTGCTGCTCCTGATAATCGTCAAGGACTGTGGGCAGCTGTTCTTCCACGACTTCGTCATCTCCGATGAAAAACTTCTTCGACATGTCCTCCAGTAGGGGAACCTCGTCCGGATAATATACTGTGGAAAAATATACGTAGAGGAGTAAAAAATTATAGCGAAAGTTTGTGGCAAAGACTCCATTCGTCAGTTCTGCATGGAACTTGTTGAACTTTGACGTTTAAACATTGTCTTTTTACTAATCTTAGCAGCAAAGCTTTGGTATAGAATTGAGCAGTTACCCTCTGGATCGTTGCCTGGAAATGCCTCACTCTCCTCCAGTAGTTTGAGCGTCTGGATGGTGGGCGGGACGTGGACGACGAGGGCGGAGATCTCGACTGCTGCCAAGCAGAGTTCGACTGCCAATCTGCCCAAGTCTGCCGGGAACTGAGTCGTTGGGGACACGGACCTTGGATAGGACAAGGAGAAGCCATTGTACTCGGTGTAGCCCAGGGATTCAAGGACCTCAGTTCCGCCCTAAGGAAGAAAATTGCCACCCTCGAGTAAAGTTGAAACAGTGCTGAGACACTCTGTCATTGACCTGGATGTTCTCCCAAGGAGCCCGTTGGGCTATCCCCTTGGACACTGTGATCTCCTTGGCCACCGGGATCGATCTCCAGAGTGGATCACGTTGGTCCCGAGGTCTGAGCAACTCCTGAGCGATTTTCGACAGCTGGCCCATGGCCTCAGCCACCAGGTCCAAGTCCACATCACTACTCTTGTTCTTCATCTGAAAGAGACTTGAACGTTTCGTACCCCTTTAAGGTCAACAGAGCATTTCTTCGTACCAGGATATCCGCCAGCTTGATCATCTCGTACTTGTCCTCCAGACTAGCTGGACAAGAGATGAAGCGGTTGACCAGGAAGCAGTCGCGCGGTGTGGGGTATAACCGTTGAAAGAGTGAAGAAAGAAGATCTCTCTTCAGTGACCTGGAGTCATTGTGGTCAGTAATTCACTCCTTAATGCAATCACAAAGAAAACCTTACTGGAGCATCTCCTGTATTAGCACAGTCTTGGGCAGGCCTGACTCGTCCAGCTCAACGGTATTCCAGTCATAGTCGTCAAAGGTCTCAAACTTTTCCCCGATGAAGTCAGGTGTTTGCTTCGCCTCCGGACATTCTTCGTCATCCTTGTCTTGGTTCCCATCGAGGACAGTCTCGATTTCTTTGTCTTCCTCACTCATGCTGTCTGATCCCTCTTCAGGACGCAGGCCAAAGAAGGCCTCTCTGAACTCTTTGTTTAGCTGGTGCCTAAATTCACTGTTGACTTCACCATTACCAGCAGCTTCATCATCCGTCTTCTGATTGGCATTCTTAAACATGCAATCGTTCTCGTACACTTTATCACTATCTGGTGCTTCATCGTCAGCATCAGTCTTCTTAAACTCGTGAGCTTTCACAAGAAATGAGTCGCTAATGGCCGGCATGTCCGTATCCAGAGATCTGCTTCGTCCGTTGCCTTGATCTTCCTTCTTGGGCTTGACGTAGATGTCCTCATACACCTTGAGCATTCCTAATTTAAGATTCTGGATGGTGGAGTCCATCTGCCTCAAGCCCGCACAAATTTCGTTGCGAGTGTCACTGATTGACTGATCAGGCTTCTTCCAGTCTTCTTCCTTGGTTTTCGTAATTTCTATGTCTTCATAGTCATTATCGTTTTCAACAGATTGTGGAACAGCATCGTCCTTTGGATCTTCTGAAGATTTTGCATTAAGTTTTTTGCTCTTGTCAATCTTAGAGTACTGATCGACTACGGTTTTCTGGTCGACCTCTTTTAACCGTTCAGGCTCTTCAATGACAAAGTCCTCCTTACTCTTCTTAGCATCCTCTAGCTCTTTCATCATGTCCTCATAGTCGGCATTTCGCTTGGTGTTAGCAGCCACAACCTCGTCGTCAAAGTGATCGAGCTTGAGTACATCGCCGTAGTCCTCTACCTGAGTCTTCCTCTTCAAGATTCCCTTCTTGCCAGAGTTAAGCTTTTCTTCTTCAACCCCCTTGGGTTCTTCAATAGTCTTGACGTTTCGTGCCTTTATTTTCTTGACCTTGGGCTCCTTGGTGCTGTCAACCATGAGCTGGAGCACTCCAGTTGTAACTGCGATTTCTTCAATGTCTTCGTAGTCGAGTTTCTTGGTGAGATCGTTGTCATCAAAGACTGGAGCCTGGCAGAAAAAAGTGTTTGTTTTCTCACAATTTAAAGGGTTTTTTTTTGCTTTTCACCTGTTTTAGAGCGCTTCCAAATGGCATGGGCAGATCCTCTTCTTTCTCTCGAGCTTTTTCTCCCTGATACGAATCTGTTTTTAGCACAGAGACACTTCCAGTCCCTTCTTCTTCCTTGCCATGCGTTACTTCCCTAGACAAGATGCTCTCCTCTTCATCGTGATGCCGAATAACAGCCTTGCCTGGAGTCAGAATGATCTCGGCATCGACCTGACCGGGTTGGACGATCCTGGGTTGTTTGCGACTCAGGATTTCTTCCAGAGCTTCAGCCAAAGATTTTCCTAGTAGGATAACACAAGTCGAGTCCACTACGGGCTAGCCAGGCGCACCGCACAACACATGGCAATCAAATTGCTGGGATCGTCCTTAAGTTGTGAGAGCTAAAAGATTTGAGTCTTAAGCTGCCACAATCTGTAGCTTTACCCACTTTGCTGATTTTCTGCAAGCCCAAAAGTGCCTTCATGGACAGCTAACACAAGAAAATCTTCGTCACTTTTGGGTACTTCGATATCCCTCCAACACAAGTGTTCTTTTAAGGTCATTTAAAAGTGTCGACCTCTTTACAGATTTGAAATATTTTCATCATGTTGCACCTATTCAAACAAAATCATCATGGGGCAAAAATACAGGACCATGTGCAAGGGGTACTTCTGCAGCCACGGTTGTTTGCCTAATAAGCCTTCTTATTACACATTAGGCAATGTCCAAAAATGGAAATAATGGCGCTTCAATGGTTTGTTGCTTAAAGAAAACCCTTTGATCCCCTTCTTTCATAATAGTTCCTATTCTTACCAGTGCTACATCAGAGTAGTGCCAAAGAACAGCTCTTGAAGTTCATAAAGCAGCACAAGAAGAGACACAGACAATGATCATTTCTTCTTTCCATTGGACCAGAATGGATCCAAAGTAAGAATTGCAACCAAGAAACCGCGCAGAAAGAAATATAAAAAATATTGACCTAGTCTATTACATATTACAGTGTGCAGGTTTACCTCCGGGCATTTTGACGACGGCAGCAGAGCATTCAACATCGTCGTTTTGCACAAAATTATTCCCTCCTGGCATCGCAACGTTGGGAGTCAGGCTCGACATGGCAGAGAGGGGCCGGTTGGAGCAGAAGAAGGGGTCCTCCGACCCCACGGGCATGGGAATCAGGGGTCTGGCGGCCTGGGGGCCGAAAGTGCCTGCAGGAGACACCGAAAATGAACGCGAAATCTGCATGCCTCCCTCCCGGATCGTAATTACCTCTGTCCTCTTCTTGCTGAGCCTGATTGAAGGAGTCCTCGTTGATGTCGCTGAGGCTCTTGGTCCTGAAGTTTCTGGGTAAGGTGCTGTTGGTGCTAGCGCCAAAGCGCCGGTTCCTAAACCGGTCCTTCTTGCGCCGGGGCGGCCGACGAGGCTGAGCGGCCTGAATAGATTGAAGGACAGATTCAACTTGTCCAACGTCTCATCAGTGTTTTAAGACTTTGTGACCAGAATTGACCAGTAAACTATTAAACGAGGCGCCAGCCTTAAGCCAAAAAAGTTTGTCATGCATATTATAAATGTATATTGGATGATGTGAATGTGAACCTACACTTTCCATCATGTCAAGAAGAAATCAATTATTGGAGGGCAGGGAATGAGGCGATGTGTCTGTTCATCTTCCTCGAAGTGCCTCACATCAGTGCAGTTGCAAAAAGAGTGGCCATTTGCGCAATAATCACTGCCACAACTGCAACCCATGTCTCAACAAGGAGTAAATGTGTCATGTTGTTTTATGATGTCAATGAGGAAATGCTTCATGTCATTTTATGAAGTTTTCAGTGTAATCGTCATAAAGAAATGCTTCCTCCTCTGTCATTGGGTGGCTTCTGGATCTAGCAGTTCTGGTGATGCTAGTGACTTCCAGTTCTGCCGGGCATTTCAGGTAATGCCGTCGGCACTGCTTGAACTGAGAGATTTCCAAAGATGGCGCTAACATATACACTAGAATAAGATTGAGAACGCCCATAGCGACTGGTCCGGGTCAGAACGAACCGGTGATCTCAAGCGGGGGCCCGGTGAAGATATCACAAAGCACTGACAAGACAGTGACTCCTCTCCAATTGCTCTATGCATGGAGAACTGGGAACCTAAGGCTTTAAAGGACAAAAAAGGGACCCAAAAACTTGTCAGTCATGGACTGGATGACCCCGGCATCGCCGTCCGTGGCCTCGACAGCCACCAGCATAGAATGCTTAGCATTGTAACGTAGACAAAATGGAAGTGTTTCACCAGTCTTGACTGCACATTTCACATTTCATCTGTTGGGTTCTAACACAAAATTTCAAACAGACTGAGGTGCACTACAGCACGATTCATGCATGGCTCGAGACTCTGAAATATTTATGTCAAGTCCTGAGGTGTGCTTTTCGAATCCGAGCTTTAATGTGAGCCTAAAGACTTTGGGCTCGAGCTCAGGCTGGAGTCAAGAAAAGAGTGGAAAAGCTAGTGAGTCATCAGCTCAGGCACGACCCATTTCTACACAACAATACGAACAACGTGAAAAGACGTTCACTGTTCTCTGTATCATAGGCGTGTTCATCTAACCTTTAAGTATATGACGTCGATTTCTACCTTTGCACTTAAGGCATATTTTGATTTCCCTAGGCAGGACCGTTGACTTCGACGGCTACAGGGTTTTCTTTAGCAACCTACCTGTTGCTGTCCCTGTTCTTCTCCTGTCTTCAATTTGTCCAGAGTCCTCTTAAGGTCGTGGAACCTCTCGACCAATCCCGCCAGGTCGCTCGTTGACGAAGCGACGTTCAAGGACAAGGTGCTTCCCCGTCTACTCCTTGGGGGAGCTTTTGGGGCCCCTGAAATGGGGTCACTCGGGGCAAAGATGCTCAGATCTTTGGGAACTCCTCTCTTCAAGGTGGCCAATTCGTCGCAGATCATGGGGGGCAGTGAGGAACCCCTAGGAAAGTTATTATTGGAGTAGGACTGAACCGCCTCTCCCTCAACATGTTCGTCTGATTGAGTGGAGCATTCATGGGTGACGAGCTGCTCATTGGCATAGAGCGGCAGCTGCTCTTCTTTACTGTTCTCATTCATGTACAGGGGTTCCTTGGGTTGGTTGATCACCACGTCTGGTTGAGGCAGTCCGTCAGGGGCTTCCTCATGTGGTTCTTGACCACCACTGATTATGTCAGGTCTGCCTTCGCTATGGGGGTACTCATGACCAGAGACTGCTTGGCTTGGCCAGCCATAAAAGATTGTTGGGTACGCATGGTTGAGCATCTGTGGGTCTTGGGGCTGAGGACTGGGGTTGAGATAACCCATAGGAATCATCACTTGTCCTAACAACAAAATGTTTCAAAAGAATAAGCATACGTTTCGGGCCACTCTCTTATTCTGCTCACCTGGTGACGGAGATGATCCTTGGAAGAAGATTGGCGCCCCAAATCTGGCTTGTTGTTGCGCCGGCGCCGGCGCTGAGGGAGGGCTTGGCAGCCGCTGCGGGGCGAATTCCGCGCCGGACTGCGTCGCCGCCGCAGTCATCAGCATCATCACCGGTGGCGCTCCCTGAACTTGTTGCTGCGCCAGCAGAATCGGTGGCGCCGAATTCGGCGCACTGCCGAACGGGACGAAGCCGTAGGGCGCTGGCGCCTCTTCTTCCCTCTCCTGCATGACTCCGTCCAAGACTCACTTCCAGCTCTCACATCGAGGTCCTGAACGTCGCGTTCAAGTAAACAAGAACACTCAGTGAGTCAAGAAATGTGACAGCTTCCAACACATCTTCAGCTTGCCAAGGATGAGCACAAGTGAGGAAAAAAGAGTCTCTTAAAATGCCTTCAGAGATCAGCTGAGACTTGGACGAGATGCAAGAAAATCAGGGGAAGAGCGAGGTGAACGAGAAAGCTTTTTTTTCCTCTCTTGCTCTCCCTGCTGAATGTCAAGGCGCAGATTCGTGTGCACAGTTGAACTCAGTGGACACACACGAACTCCACCAGACAAGAACTGAACCGTGTGCTCCAGGTGCGGGACAGCCAAGCAGTCGTAGGTCCTGAAGTTGGACGCTTCAGTCCTGTGCACGCGCGCGCACGAGCTCGTACGCATGGATGCATTCGATTCAACGTGAGAAGAAAAACTCTTGCTTTCTCCGGTGCAGTTTTTACTCATGAACACCCACACGCACTCACCCACATGTGCGCACACGCACACAAACAAACAGATTAGGCTAGGTCAAAAATCTTGACTGGACCGATTCTTGTGTGATTTACGCCGGAGTCAGAGACGATCAAGGATTGTCCGGCAAGATCAGTAATCTATCTCCTCGTGGATTGTACTCAACGAAACATCAGGAATGGAAATGCATCTTATGAAGCAAGCGTTGCTCGGGCTTCAACGAACCAAAGATTCCAAACATTAGTTCTTGCACTCGTACGTCTTGAGAATGTCAACCTTGAATGTGATCTCCACTGCTGTCCTAGATCACTCGTGATCTCATCTGATCTAAAGGGTGCTTTTAGAGATCTCTTCAGTATTTCTTTATTTGAGGCCTCTTTCATCATAAAATGTCTGTTTTGGAATGTTGGGTGTTGGGCATGCCTTTCAAAAGGCACACAAATATACGAGGTTGTGTTTTAAACCCCTTTCGGTGGTTTTACCACCTTCCTGAAGGTCTTGTCACTCTGCTTGTGCTTAGGCCAACAGCTTGGAGGTCAGCTGATGGGCAGCATGATCCATGAAGGTGCAGATCTCGTTGAGGCGTGACAAGAGGCAGAGCAACCCTTAGCGTAGCTTAGTCAAATTTAGTCAGTAAAATACAGGGAGCTCAAAAGGAACCATGAAGTCAGTTTTTGAAAGATACATGATGGGGGATTATTTTTCAAATCCTTCTGGTTGAGGGCTACCAAGGAGATAGAGAGGGGAATAAGTCCTTAGACCATTAATGGCATGTTTATTTTTTTAATCTTTTTGGTACCTACAACCCCACAGGCGGCGCTTACGGCAAAGACTCGACCAACGTCAGTCTATGCCTCCTCCCAAAAAAGTGAATTTTTTAATGTGGATGCATTGATATTTGAAGGGTTTTTGACATTCGTGATGTTAAGAATTCTTCATCCTCCAATACAAATGCTACATAAGTTGGAATGCGCAGAACTGGACGGTCAAGGTTCAATGTGTTCATACTGGCTGATACAATAGTACCTGGTACAGAGGATCATATAACATTATGCCGTACAGTAGTGCGAACATGTGTACACAAAATAACAAGAGATGAAACCCTCTGAACAAGACATAACCTCAACTCTGGTGAGAATGAGAAGGCCCAGGAGCTCCATGTTGAAGAGTGCATCGTGTCCCCCTGGGGAGATTTTAACTTTTGCTCAAATTCCTCATGCTATGCGAGACACGGCTGGTGTCCGTCTAAACCCTGTCGCTGATCAGCACCCTGTAGGGCGGGCACTCCCGAACGACGCCAGCGGCTGGATACACTCCAAGCCCGTATCCCGGCAATGTCTCTCCGGGCACGCGCCTGAAGTTGAATTGCTTGACCAGACAGGTGAAGAAGAGGAAGAACTCCTTCTCTGCCAGGGTCTGACCCAAGCAGACCCTCTTGCCCACTCCAAATGGGACGACCCGCTCGTCGGGAACAAAGTTGCCTTCGTCGTCCAGAAATCGGTTGGGATTGAAGCAGTCTGGATCCTTCCAGTACGTCGGGTCGTGATGCACTCCGTACAGGTTGGCCCAGATCAATGAGTTGGCCGGAGCAACCATCCCGTTGCCCAAGTCGACTTCGGCACTGGCTCTATGGGGAAGGCCATTGTGAGCAAGGCTGGTCTTGCGGAAAATCTCGCTGATCACTGCATTGGTGTATGGCAACTCTTTCTTGGAACCAGAGAAGTCTGGTAGAGCGCTGGGGCCATAGCAGGCGTCCAGCTCTTCTTGGACTCTTGTCTGTATCTCAGGATGGTGCATAAGGTACAGGATGGCCCAGACAATCGAGGTTGACGTAGTGTCAGTGCCAGCCATAAACAAGTCTATAATCACATCTTGCAATTGTTTGTATCCTCCCGAACCCCAGAAAGACGATTCAGTATCCTTGGTGGACTTGACGTGGCTCAAGTAAATGTCCACAAAGTCTCTTGGCTCGCCTTCAATCATGGTCTTCTTGTGCTCTTCCACGTATGGACTGACCAAACCCTGAAGCAGAGTCATTAAGTCTTTTCTGTCCTTGTAGCCAGTTATTTTGTCGATGATTGGGAGCGAAGCGATGGAGAATGGCAGCGATTGGCTCAGCAAGGAAAGTGCCTTTGGTTGTTCCTTAAGAGACTCGTCCACGACGCGGACGACTTCAGCCAGCCCAGGATCTTCAAGATCCTCAAATGATTCCCCCACCAACATCTTCCACAGAGCACCGACGACGCTGATATTGACAGTTCTATGCAAGGTCACTGGCTTGTCGGAGTACTTCCTCAGCAGGTTTGATAGGGCGTTGATCTCCTCAAGTAGCGACTCCGCCATGGAGGTTTTGCCGAAGCCCAGATCCCTCAAGTGCCTTAGCGAAAAGCGCCGTTGCTCCACCCAGACTCTTCCACTGGATATGATGACACCCCCAGTAGTGCCATCCTTCATGCCCGTAGGCCTGGGCTCATTCATGAGTGGGACCAGAGGCCTGGCTGAGGCCTCCTCAGTTCTGAACACCTCCTTCATCACCTCAAAATCTGATATGACAATGAACGGCTGGGAGCCAAGAAAATACCCAGCGACGCCCCCATACTTCTTGGCCAAGTTCTGGTTGGCCACCAACACGTCCTTGGGCTTGTCCGGTGGGTGAACGTAGGTCGCGCTGCCAACCAAGGGAAGCTTGGGGGGCCCGGGCGGAAATTTAGCAGGCTTTGAGGTCACCTTATACAGCCAATAGGCCAGGGTCAGTAAGAGGCCTCCTAACAGCAAGGTTTGCATTTTGCTCAATGATTTGAAATCACGCGACTGCACAATGAAGGCAAGATACAAACTAAATATATATAGACGTTGCGTGGCCCTCCCAAACAGCGTGTGCAACTAACTCATCATTATCTTGTTGACACAAACACTCGCAACACACTCTGCAGTGCAGCGGTCAGCACTCAACGCCTTTGACTTTTGTAGCACCCTTGATTGAGTGGCCCAAATAGTTTACTTTTCAAAAAATAAAAATGCTTTACTTAGTGTCCACTTTGTGATGGCCAAAGCGGACACTAAAGCGAGTGTCGACTGCACCGGTCAACAGTGGAACTGCTCTGTAAAGGAAACAGCTTGGGCCTCTTTCTATTACAGTAAGAAAATTTTGATGCATAATAGGCCCCCTTATGAGGAGGTTACGTGTAAGACTCTTATCACATGAGTAGAGATTAACTCTGATCGGGTTCAAAAGCTGAACAATTGGCCGGCCGCTGGAACTGACCCTAGATCAGATCACTCACATGTACTTTGTCCAAAAAAGTAAATATGATATACAGAGGAGAAGTTGCGGCTACACATTGTTGCTTGACTCATTCATGGTTATGCTGGGAGGATGAGAGTCCACCTGCTCAATTTCAGCTTGAGCACTCACTCCGTTGGGCATTTTGGCGGGTATTTTCACGTCAGACTTCAAAACTTTGCTCCTAGCTCTGTACGTATATGACTCCTGGGCACTGTAATTATCCTTAGATACGTTTAGAGCCTAATTTACCTGAGTCCGGCTCGGAAGTGGTACAATGCTTGGCATCAGTCATTTATTTCTGCTGGCGGAAAATGGATTGCAGTGGCAGATTCTCATGTGGAATCAAACCAGTCATGGAGTCGGCAAATTTTTATATAGAAGAATCCACCTCGGAGAGTCCGATTTTTAATCGTTTTGGGTGTTTTTTAATCGAATGGGCCGAAATTTTCATGGGGGGGGGGGGGGGACGACTCTCACCTTTCCCCCGCTCCCAGTGCCCCAACCCGGAGACCGCCACTTTCGCACCAGCCCGCCAAAAGCGGTGAAAGATCAATCTCTCCGACTTGGATCCTTCTATGACTCTGTTATTTTGAGCCCTCCAGCATTAAAATGGGCAGAGACAAAGTAAAAACTTATTTACTCAACCTTCGGTCTGAGCGTCTCATTGACCGAAATCCCCTTGAAATTCAACTCCGATTCAGCACATCAGCTTCTCCCCACTGAAATCACTTAGGTCAAGGACTGCATCTTTCCATGCAAGATCTGTCGAGCATCTTGATTTTATCGTTTTACTCTCTCTGTGAAATGCAGTCATCGCTTGGTAAACCAATAGATTTGATCAGAGAGGAAAATGAGGTCCAAGAGTCCCGCTGCAGCCTCCTGGTGCCACTTGGAGTGCGGATTCACGTCATTGCAGCGTCGCCAGCCAGGATATAAGTTCTCTCCAGTCTGAAAACGAAGGAGGTCAAGAATGTGTTCGCATAGTTAGGGCCAAATCTGTGCATGTGAAAAGAAATGAGGTCAAATCGGCGTCATTTAACCTCGATGGCAGCTAAATGCGCTGTCATTTCCTGCTCTGCCATGACAGAGCGGAGGACAAAGAGGCTTTTTCTTAGGTGGGTGCAAACATTTGCTTGACCTCCACTATGAGAGTACGGGCGAGTTGTTATCCTCTCAGAGGTTCCGTTTACCTGCAGGTCGTGATCTGTTTCATCAAAGTTGTTCAGTAGATTCGCCATCCAGTTCACGCTGGGGATGACCTCGTTGCCAAACTTGTTGAAGGCGGGCTTGAAAATTACGGGGTTCTTGGTGAGCGCCCACTCCTGCCACACGAACGCGTACAGCAGTTTCATCGTGGAGGACAGGAAGTTGGACAACAGGCGCAGCCTGGCCGACAGTGACAGTCTGACGTCCTTGGTGCCTTCTCTCAGCTGTAGCAGTCAAACGCTCGGAGTCACCCGGTATGACTAAAGGAACAAATACTGTTTAACCTTCGGCAAGTAGACGTCCTTGATGAAGCTAAACCCTTCCGGGGGGAGGTTAAAGAGCTTGGCAGCGGCGTCAACGATATCATTGACCAGGTTGTCGTCCAGAGTGAGAGTGAGCACGGAACAGACGATGCCGGCGAACGTCGTGTTGTAGCTAGGAATGTCTAGGCCAAGATAACTGTCGCATTGCAGGCCGATTTCGACTTTTGTTACCTAAGTCGATGAGTGTGGTGCGCCACTCGTTCACCGATTTCTCCAGGAACATGGACGTGACTGCTCCGCTCACGTCCACCGCGCTTCCTGATCTGCACCAGCAGGTCGATTACCGACAGGTCATTAAGGGCCATTAAGTTCGTTGTGTAAATTGAACCTGCGAATCTGCTGCAAATCCCTGATAATTGGATCCTCGTAGTTGGGAAGATTCCTCACTCCAGTTTGGTAGATCAAGAAGGAGAGGACCCCGATCATCCTGTACACCAAGTTCAGACGGAGTTACGATCCTGAAGTACCGCGGTTGTTTATTACTCGTGCCTGTTGTCAAAGACGTTGCCCAGCATGGTCCGGCTGCCGTGCCAGAAGGCAGAGCCCATGGCCAGGTGGGTGAAGGTCTCCGCCAGCGCTCGGACAGACTCTGGCGGTATCCTGAAAATAAGAGAAAAAACGAAACCTCGTCAAGAACGAAGGCTTTTTAACAATATACAATTATATTTTTCCTTAAAGAGTTGTTTGCGCTGTCGCAGATGGACGTGGTCACGTGGTAGTAGGCCAAGTTGGAAGCGTAGTTGCAGGGCTCGTAGATAATGAGGTCGTGGAACTTTTGCACTGTGGCGTTCTTCTCCAAGTAGCTGCGACAACGTAAACTTTTTTGACAAGTCCCAACATACGTAGAACTACAGCAGGCAAATTACTCTCTGCACGGAGGCCCGACGTTTCTGCACCGGCCCCACCGGTCGTCCGGAGTCCCGTTCTGGTCATGGTAGCTCAGCATGCCAGTCCAGGCTGCATCCTAGGAGGATTGAAACGAGGTCGTCTCAACCATCATAAGTAATCAAGAGAGTTAGAGTATTGCGTGATATTAACGGCAGATTTACGTAAGTATTTTGAGGAATAAAGGGAAAGGCTCTTAAGCACTATACAGAATTGAAGTAAGATCGGTTTTTCGGTAATCTTTGGTACCAAGAGCACCCAAAATGAAAGCAAATCGAGATGACGAAGGAGTCTCTAGTGCCTCCTCCGTGGGCGTGTCTGTCCAGGGGGGCGGGGGACTTCACGACTGCCCCCATCCCCTCCTGCACCGCCTCTGACCCCGTGTCTGACCCCTGGAGCTATCTGATGCTCCCCTCAGGTTGCAGAAAAGTTCACGTTCAATTGCAATTGACACCAGTGCGTGATGTGCACTAATGTTTTCTTCGTGTTGACTTCGTTTTGACCTGTCCGTGGCCTAACAAAGTGTATATTGTGGGTTTGCAATACGCCTTGGACAGGTCAAATCACCTCAGTCGAAAATCAGAAAATATAGTGCTACAGAACGACCAGGAAATGTATATGAATGAGCCCACTTAAAGCCAATAACTGGGGCAAAATTAAGAAAGCGATGGCGTCAACTTATATCCATAATAAATCTACGGGTAACATCCATTTTCTACATGCACGAAGAGAAAAACTTCTTGAAATCTTCAGTGTACAAGCAACAGTGACCAAGTCTGAAACCGCAGTACAATCCAATAAATGTTTTAAATCAGATTGTTGAGGATCAGGTGTTATGTCCTCATTTGTTGGGGGTCTGAGTCCAGGTTTGGGTGCAGGAGCGCGATCCCGAAGTAAACACAGTCAGCTGTAGTTGGGCGTTCTTTCAGTGCAGCCTTCTTTATCTCACTGTTGATAAAGGCCAAGGAAGTAAAGCAGCCGAGCACCGTCAGCTGTTTCGTGGTATTTTTTCAAATGCCAACTTCTTGAGAGATTTTGCTCTGGATTATTACAATGGTGAAAAAAGGTCTCGGTGATGACTTTGACATCACTTAGGGCATGGAGCGCGTGGGCGTCCTGCAATGCGTCGATGGCACTGACAGCGCGGGGTGCGCGGAGCGGGGCCACAGCGCAGAGCATGGCGATGGCGCGGATCTTGCAGGCGGTGCGCTGCACAGAGCTCATGTTGCATACTTTCCTCTAGATATCATGCATGTTAGCGGGAACAAGTCAAATCTGGAGGTTTTTTTAGTGAAGTTGCTGGGGAACAGTTCAAAATCCGTGGAATTTAGTCACATTCCTAGTCAAACATTTGTAATTCATGCGAATAGATTTGGAAATTGAGAACAAAAACAATCGGCACTTTTGTTGAAATGTTAGTAAGTAAGCAGCGTGTTAAAACATTTACAGCCTTGTTACACTCTGTCATTGTTTTGCAAGAAATGGGAAATTGTCAAAACCTAGTAAATATAACCGCTTCTTAAATACTGAAATATTGCTCAATAACAACAACTTTCAGTCAGTTATTGAACTTAACATAATTATGTGCTTGTGACGCTGATAGGCAGAAAAATGCTCATGGGTGAACACGTCTTTAGACTCTGGAATACGTGTGCTGGTGATTACTCTGCGTACTCACCGATGCCTTCTTGAGGACGCCCGGATTGATCTGCTCCATACACCTGAGGAGTCTGGACTGGAACGTTTGGTCGACGAAGCTCTCCTCTCCGGTCATCAGCAGCTGCATCGCGTCCAGGATCTTCTCCGTGACCCCGGCAGCAACGCCGTGGACGTCCCCACCTGTGCGTCCAATCACTGCGCCATCGCCGCCTATTCCAAAGTGCAAACTTAATGCATTCTAAATCAGATCAATCCCCTTAGAATGGACTCGGACAGTTTCAGCCTGCTGGTGTGAAGCTGTGAACCTTGCCTGATATGATCAAATGTGACAAGAAGAAAAACAGATTCACCACTTTCATCTCACTTTAACGGAGAGTTAAAAACTGAACCTCGGGGAAAGTATTATAGTGGAAAAATTAAAAGGATGTGAGAACTGGTTTGTCCTGTTTTAGTCAATTGTTTGTGTTTTTTAGTCTTACACAGACATGCGGTATAAAGCTGAAGTTTTACGTAGGTCCGCACAGCAACTTAGTTATACATACGTGTGTCCTTAGCAAATATGCACGATTTCAGCATGAAACATCATGGAGCAACGTGAAACATTGTATATTCAGTCTGCAGTGCACAACCTACTAGCACAATGCATATGCATGAGTGCCCTGCTGCCATAAGCCTCTAATCTGTAGATGAACTTTTAAAAAGTATAAGTTCAACTCAGGAAAAAGTTTTAAGGAGTAAAATGAAGGCTAATGCAAAGGAGAAGCTTTTCGCATCGAGACAGTTAAGACATTAAGGCAGAATTTTCTTTTGATTTCTGTGTCGTGACCTTTTTCATTTCCTTTGTCAGGGGGAGGGGGGGCAAGGCCAACGTTGAAATGATGTGAGAGAAGCCAGAGGACACCTCATAGGGCCTGAACAGGACGCTTATGATCGTCGACAACATCCAGGAGATGTAGGCGTCACTGAGGGAGTCCAGAAACATGATGAAGGATGAGAACAGGTTGTGTGCCGGCCTTGGTTAGAGCTGTGAAAGCCATGGTTTCCTGCAACGCTCCCAGCTCCGTGTGCAACATGTCCCAAGAGGAGCAAGGCAACAGTAAGGCCATCGAGAGGGTTGTAAAAACGAAAAAGTACTGTCGATGTCTAGTAACCTCGATAACGTCAGAGACAACATTAACTGTCAGCTGCCTGTGCAAGTTTCACTATGCGAAATTTTTGCGACTCACACATTGCACACAATTTTGAGAAGTGCCAGGTATCAGAGCAGAATATTAGAGCGTCCTGCCTGGATCAGAGTGGAACAGATGAAGCAAGATTTGCACAGAAATTGCACAGATTTTCTTTTTTTTTAATCACGTGCATGAACGTCTTTCCTAATTCGTCTACAGGCAATGCATCATGATGAGCGCAGTCCGTGATTCTTCAGTCCTGAGGTTGCCCCTATAAGCGGGGGCCACTGTACTTGTACAGTGTCACGCCTGCGTACGAGTAAGAGGGGTTTAAGTACATCGGGAAGACATGTAGGTGTGCAGTAGCGTTTCTGTTTGTGCACACGAGGCTACAAATAGTTCTTATCTCACACAAGCCTTGACGTAAATCGCATGTCTTTTGGATGGTGAAAGAAATTTGCACATACACTTATTGACAACAAAAAAGGAAATATGGAGGCGTCTTCGACTCTGGCACGCACGGATTTCTTCTCCCAAGGCATGTATCTCTGTGCACTTGGACTCGCATTGAGAGGTTCGAACGCAAATTTGGCATCCCCAGATTCTGTCACTGTGACCCTTTGGCTGGAGGGAGGTATCTTGGCTGTCCAGAAGAGGGGTCGCTCCAGGTTGAAGAAGAGACCCCTGGCGTCCGCGGTCAACACGCTGTTGCCGGTGGGCAACATCTTGTCCGCCAACAAGGCGGCGACGCAAAATGGTGAGTTCACCAACCATCTCGAACACGAGCGCAATGTTGACCTCTACTATTTGGACCAAGATCGCCAGAGTTTGGCAATCAAGTACGCGGTGACTGGATCGAATCCCTCCCTTCTGAGGATGCGCTCGCTCTTGCTATGGTCTTGGGGCAGAAAGACAATATTGCAGCGTTTGCACTGAGATTTATCTGGCGGGATCGTATTGAGGGCGCACTTTCTGTGTAGATCTAACAAACTTTTGTTAGTGCAAACGCTGCTAATATTAAGGCACGAGAGCGTCGAGGTCGTCGACCGCTGGGCTGAAGGCCTCACGAAGGCCAAGGAAGCCGTCCAGACGGAGGGCAGGAAAAAAGAAACCTTCCTTGGCCCGCCCAAGAAGCTTCTCGTCATTGTGAATCCCTTTGGTGGAAGAGGAGAAGCTGAAAAAATATTCGAGAACTCGGTATGATCTGTTAGGTAACGAACAAACACTTAAAAGGCTCGAGGTTCCTTAGGTGAGACCAGTGTTCGACGCTGCCCGGATCGAGTTCGAGGTCGTGAAGACGAACAGCGCCCATCACGCGTCCCAATTGCTCGACTCCGTCCCCATGGATGACCTGGATGGCGTTATTGCTGTCGGAGGAGACGGAATCTTCAATCAAGTAACTCGACAGCGCGAACAAGGATGTGATTTCGCCATTATCACTCCGTTTAGGTCTTCAACGCCCTGATCAAGCGCAAGGCTAGAGAGGACGACGTCGACCTCACGTGTGACTCAGCCATAGAGCGCATGACCAGGCTGAACGTCAGATTAGGGATCATTCCGGGTAAGTTGAGGCACGACGCGTCAGGTGATGAAGGGTTGCGGCTGTACGTGCATGTACCGTTCAGGCGGTAGCACAGATTCTGTGGCCTGGAGCCTTCATGGCACCGGTGACCCCGAGACTGCCGCCATCAACGTGGCCTTGAACTCTCAGCGGGCAGTCGACGTCATGGCTGTCTATCAAGGTGGGCCCGTCACGACTTGTCGTAGTCATTTTTACCAATGAACCCGGGCGGGCATTTGTGTAGGTGACGAGTGCAACATGGCCATGACCATCATCTCCCACGGCTTCCTCGCAGACAACTTGGACATCTCAGAGAGACTGAGGTACAAATAGACTATTTTTCTTTGCCCAACGTCACTTGGGTCGCTCTCCATCCTCAGGTGTCTGGGCCCACAGAGGTACGACTTCGCCGGAGTCTTGACGTTCGTCAGAAACAAGGCATACAAAGGTCTGCTTATAAGAGCCAGGACAAAGTTGACATCTTACTGATCACCTGTTCACCAGGGCACGTTACGTTCATGAGAGACGTGGAGCCCAGAGACACACGCAATCCTCTTAGCTGCTCCAAGCACTGTCATTGCGACGGAGACCAAGGAGATCAGAGGTCTACTTTCACAGTTATTGGAGGACATTGAATGGGTCTGCCTTGAGTGCAGATTGCAAAAGCTACAAGTGGTCTTGCACATACCAGGACGCTCAGCTACCTCAGATAAGCACAGCGGCAAAAACGTTGTGTAAAAATAGACGCAGTGAAACCAATCATAAATAATAGACTAAATATTTCAAGCTCTTGCGGCGTCCTAGATTTGTTGCAAGACATTCATTCAAAATTAATGAAGAAATAATGTGGTTTTGGTTCCACTCTCCGCCTTCAAAGTTTTAATAACACAGTACTGTGGGATGTTAGATCAACATTACAAATTAGTTCTGCTTAGTTACTTTCTAGATGCTCAACTATATAGTCAAATGAAACTGAAGACAAAGTGTGCTTAGCTTTGCCTTCCAAGCTGAACACCTTGTCATTTACTGAACTTTTGTAGTCTACCAAAAGAGAGGGGGGTCATTTTTTTAACCATTTTGACTGCATCTTGATGCCGTTGGGCATCAGGTAATAAACCTCAGACGCCGTCAGCTGAACTCCATAAGTTTCATTTATTAGTGAAGCCTATAAAAACATCGCCATCATGGGCATAAAATACGGTATAGAATCCCCAAAGTAGACCCCTGGTCAAGGAGGAAGTGAGCGGAAAGTTCATCTCAGTCACAGGGGTAAGATGTCGTCATCGACGTAATGACGCCAATGTTGGCGGACCAACTTTCGTTTCTAGGCTTGCATTTCCTGCCGCTGCTCGAGATCGCCACTGGGCCTCTCGTCGTCCGCCCACTTGGGCGACGGCCGCGCCGACCTCATCCTCGTGCGGAAGACCTCGAGACTCAATCACCTGAGATATTTGCTGAGGACCAGGTGCGGAGAAAGTGACCTTGGTGGTAACTTCATGATCTGACGATGTCCCCTAGGTCCAACGTCGACTCACCTTTCGACCTGCCGTTCGTGGAGGCGCACAGGGTGGCCCAGTTCACGTACCGGAGGGACGAGATTAAAAAGTCTAAGGTGCATGAAGCAACGCTTGTTGTGAGGGTCAAAGATGACGTTCTCAACGTGTCTCTTCCAGTCGAAATTTGGGGGCAAAATTTGGAACTTGGACGGCGAGATGATGAAGGACTCATCAGACGTGGTCATCGTCAAGGTGTTCAGGCAGCTGGTGCCGGTGTTTGCCAGAGGTCCGCCTCTCAGATTTATTCCTCAGTTTTGGGCTCTTCACTGAATGTCACGCCAGATAAAGGATTCACAGTAGTGTCAATAACACGGTGTTATACTTCTTGCATAATAAATACACGCACAATAGTTGGTTTCACTACGTTTAGCCTAAGAAGGTGGACGTCATGTGCGGCATGGGAGACTCCAGCCCTGAGTCGCTACATGAGAAGAACCCGACTTGCTATAGCTTTTAACACTAGGTGACAATGATGAGAATCCTTTACATAACAGTACAATAAACGCAGTAAGATTCCCGCATAGTGGAACATTGCGAATATGCGTGTCAGGGATGATCCAAATCTTCATTTGCAAAAAGAACTTTGCAAATTGAGCTCAAAACGCGAAAGTTGCGCCCCCCCCAGGCTTAACATAAATTTTCTTGCAATAGCTGCTTTTCTATCAACGTTACTGTTTGGTATGACATCTCTTTATTCTTGGTACAATATAAGAATTCTTCATGCATACGAAGATTTTGCATGTTATGTTTCAAATGATCCTGGTTGGTCATTTGTATCTTCTACACAGGCTGAGCAACAACCCTATACTTGTATACGGAATGAACGTGGGCCAAGCTTGAGCTTGCAGACTCGGCCCCCGTTCAAACTAGCCCGAGCTCGCAAATTCTGACCCGCAGCTATTATCAGTCTAAGTATTGCTTCGAGAAAAATAGTTCATTCATGGTTACTCATTTAAAGAGCTAAAGTTTGCACCTTGCGCTTTTTTACACGATAATAATCGAATATTGTCAAAAAACAGGAGGTTCCCTGCCCGATGTACAGAGCAGACTTAAACGAGGATCGTACCCCAATCGATTAACAGCTTCGTCTCCCTTGCCCTGTCCTGCCAAAAGGATTGTGCAAAGAATAGAAATTCACACTGACGGAGAGAGAGGAGCAAATACTGCATGGGTTTTTTAGGGTGTCTTTATATACTTTTCAAGATCAAGATCAAGTTCCACCGACAGTTTTGTTGCTTTAATATGAATGAGAAGTGTTAAACAGCAACTGAGACGGGATCCGCTTGAGCTTTTCTCGTCTAAGGTTATGTTGCTGAGCTCGCACAGGTACAATACCTGTGCTTTCAGCCACCATTAGGGACAAATGCCAGCTGCTACCTGAGAACGAAAGCACCTTTCCCTCAAATACTTTGACGTGTATGTTGGCAGAGGAAAACAAGTGATGGATCTTGGTGGTGGCGGCGGCGGCGGCGGCGCTGTCTTCCTGCTCTCGGTGAGCGGCCAGTTGTCCTCTGGCAGCTTCCCCAATGGTGCTGATGATATCTACTGCAAGATCTGCTTTGTGGCTGGGCCTGACTGGGCCGTGACTGCCGGACAAGAAGAGGCCATCACTCAAATCGCACGCAGGCCTATGGATGCCAGGAAAACCATTGTGTGGAACTTCCCCTTTGATGTCACATTCAGGTCAACCTGCCCATTTGGCTGGCCGCAGATAGTCGTCAGTGCATATAGTGTGAGCAAAGTTCATTTTCTTGCCCTGCGCATTCGCACAGGAAGATCAGAAGAAAGTGTGCATTTTTAACATTTCCATCTTAAGGTTCGGATTGGCCGATCTCATTTGTTCGGGGCAAGTTTTAAAGCTGGCATAAGGACTCCTTCATATTGTTAATGTGTCTCGAGCTCCATCACTGTGGCTGCCATCGACAGCCAACAATTTTTCCAAGCTCTTGGACATGCTTAAGCAGTTCACTCTGATTTAGAGGAGTTCCATAACTCTAGACCACCTGTGTCAATTGTTGTTATGGCCTGAAAAATGCTGGTGCTCATCTAGACAGGCAAAAATTCAAGGGATTGACCACTCATTTCCTTAGTTTGGGTACAATGACGGTTGTACTGGCTGGCATTGGCTGATCCAGATGATGTATTTGATAGGTAGACATCCACTTTCGGTCAGAAACATTGTCTCGGTCTGACAAGTGTCAGTGAGGGAAACTGTTTCGTCCCAAAACTGAAAATGGTAACATTTCACTTTCTACAACTTCTTTTGATCACCCTGCAACGTCTGTTTTGTATACGTATATTCACTGAAAATGCACGAAAAGCTTGCGTGTCCACGTAGATACGCATGCAGAGGATTCCATATAGTGATGTATGCAATTTTGACAAATGCAGGTGTTCATTCTCATTGTAGATCGACTCCTTTGGAAATGAATCGGTGTGTGGCTACGGCTGCGTCCACGTGCCCCTGTCAGCTGGCCTCCACGCAGCAAAAGTCCCCCTTTTCGTGCCAGAGTCATCAAGTCTGCTTCAGAGGCTCGCAGGCATGATGATGGGCAGCAAACCGGAGTTTGTAGATGCCAGAGTTGTGGCCAACGGAGAGGGCAGGGATGTCACCAGAGTCACCAGTTCCGGATGGGTCAATGTACAGTTCAACATTATCAGCAAAGACCTCAAGCGGCTCGGATACAACGTAGGTGCAAGCAAGAAATGAGATTTCTGTGCTCAAGTAAGATTATTTTTTTCCCAGACTGCGCCTAAGGGTCCTGGAAGTGAAATTAAGAACCAGGGTCCTACAGAAGGGCTGGGTTTGGTATCCAAGATCAGCACTTCTAGAGGTCCCCAGTCAACGGTGGAGACGACAATCCCTGAGGAAGACGAAGAGAACGAATCAGAACGAAATTATGGAAGTATCGACAAAAGATCCAGAGTGGTGGAAGTCTGAATACATTTGTACTTGGTTAAGTTGCAGCAAGTCTTGCCCCTGTTTTGAGTTAGGTAACTTCTGGGCAGAACTAACCTTCAAACATATCCTTTTAGTGCAAACTCGCCGAGTAAACTTGCTGCTCTTTCGTCGACAAGGGCATTTTTTCTCAGGCTTTGGGCAACCTCGCCCACGTTGGTTGCATCCACAAAGTTTCCCGAGATGGCCACGGAAACCTCAGACAGGTTCTCCACAGAGTGTGGGGAGCCCTGTGGGACGAAGATGACGTCACCGCCGCAAAGCAACACCTCAGTTGGGATCAAACCCTCTGACGGAGTAAGAGAAATTTTAATACATCTATGCCTGAACACGAGCTGGAATGGATCTGAGAGTCTCCCTACTCTTTTCTCCTGGCTGCAAGTCCAACAGGTCCAGGCAGGGACAACTTAAGGGACAGAAAACATTCAACACTTTGCCCGTTCAGGGGGCCTCGGGCAGAAAATTGTGCACGTGTGAAAATGCCAGAAGAAACATTGGTAGAAGGCTGAGACGACTGAGCCGATTTGTGAATAATCTTATCTGAACCTGGTTGTAGCTGACCCAAAATCTCTCAAATGTCTTTTAACGTAGTCCAGAAAGGTTTCCTTCCACTCACTGTCAGCCAGAGCTTCCGGGTCTCTGATAGGATCCTCATCAAACACAGGGTCCAGCGATTCGTCGTACCTAGGACTCAGCAGCAATCTCTGGTCTCTGGAGAAGATCTTCCACCTCTTCTGACCGTGGATCAGGACCATCCAGAAGTGTGTGCTGTTGGTGTCCACGTGCAGGTCGCTGCTTACTCCGGCACCAGTCACAAACAGACTGGGCCAGCTCTCCCGATAAAGAGCGCTTGAGCTCGTCGTCTTCAGGTAGTCGTGCGAGAAGTACTCGGGAATCCTGCATCAAGAAGTGTTCAGTGCACAGCATAGTTGTAAGCTGAAACAACTTACCTGAATCTTCCTGCCAGCTCCGGGCAGAACAGGGGTAGACTCCAGTCAAACAAGTACAGTCCCCTGACACTTTCTGCTCCAGATCTCAGACCTTGGACAAAATCCCCCACGTCCATATTCTCAGACACTTTCTCAAGTCTAGCCCACTCCGTCGAATTCGCCTCTCGACGCTTGAGTGGTGCTTTCCTATGACCTTAACGTAAATTTAGCATAACAGTGACTTTGGTGTTAATTCAATCCACATACCTGCTACCTTGTCGAGAAAATCAAGGTCCCATGTGTCACCGTCATCTATGAGTTTGTTCAGGAGGCCGGTGATGACCACAGGTCTGCCCTTGGCTACGTAGCTTGAGCGAAATTCTGCCACACTGAGCTGATCACAGTGGATCCGCTCAACCTCGGCAAAATTTGTGCTACTAGGTAGTGCTCCAGGGATGTCGGCTTTTTCTCCGGCAATCTTCACCTTTTCCCGGAACCACAGTCGCTCCCGGGTCTCCTCGTCCAAGGTGCACAGAGTGGCAAGGAAGTCTTTGTGAGACTTGGCCTCCAACGACCGAGCGAGGGCTCCGCAAGACTGAAAAAGAAGACAAATGAAAAACTTAAACATTGGTAATTACGAGTACCTTAGCACGTGGCGCACCTTGTCGGAGTAGATGTCTGCCTTGTCCAGCATCCCCAGTTCGAAATAAAAAGTGGCGATGGCAGCGCAGACTTGGTTGCCCTTCTTCGCCCTCCTGAGCAGATCCTCCAGTCCCTCCTTGAGGAGTTCTCTGGCTAAATCAGTCCGGCGAAAAGCATTCAGCACAAGACGCGGATTGTTGGACTTGATCAGGATCTCGTCTTGCCCACCCCGAAGGCGCCGCCGGAGTTTGACAGCCAGCCAAGTCTTTGCGTCACTCACCTCCTCTTGCTCCTCATCCTCTGGATCAAGCAAACAATGCTCCATCTTAACGACCCGTCAGTCACTTTCGATATTTACTTCAGTCTCAACACGGTCAGTGGCATTGTTTGTTTACATAGTGATGCCCCTGACAAGAGCGGGAAATTTAAAATGTCATTGGTGAGTCGGTAGTGCTACTACCGGGTGCTTCAATGTCCAGAGATGCACTTGATCTCCAATAAAGTAATTTCCACTTTACAAAGCCAAGCAGCACTTTGTACACCCCAAGTCAAGGGTACAGACGATTTGAACTTAAGTTTAAGGCATATAAATGCTAAATCCTTCACTCCGTAGGAATACAGCAAACTTCATTCGTGTTTCGATGTGATTAAACCCTTGTGAGTGCTACTTGACATGTCCTGGCTTTGGTCGCAGCATCACAGGATGGAAAGAATCAGCTTATCCATGACATCTACACCACACAAGGCCTAGTCCGCATTCTTGTTTTGGGGCTGGTACTCCAGGACGCTCGCTTAGATCTAGACGAATTCTTTTGTCGTGGTAGGAAAGACAGTGACGGCAACTTAGACAAGAGGTATCATTCTCTGAATCTCCCAGTTGTCTATAGTACATCATGCTTAGATCATTGCGTGTTACTTATACTGTACGTCAGTGACTCGTGCTTACGCAGTCGCGTCTATACGTCCACATGCAACGCTTGTATGTTCATACTCAGATCATAGCTTATTACTCCAGCGTATTAGTACTTGCTTTTGCTGACACAAGAAAAACATGGGCCGAACAGGTACTCGAGTACAGATCCGTGACTCTCAGACTTCCTGTCCAAAGTCCCTCTACGTGTGCTTGACGAATGCTGAGAAGACGTTATCGAGGACCTCGCTGTCTCTCCTCGGGCTGGAGTCTTGTCCGTGACACTGGTCCTCTTCTCCGTTCTCTCGGGTCTGTTTGGTCTCGCCTCCTTCTTGATGGACACTGTGGATGTGAACTTGGCCTCGTCCGAGAAGCTTACAACAACCTGATCGTCGTTTTCGAGCCTCTTAGTTTCGTCATGACTGCTTTTTATTAATTTGACTGCCTCTGAGGAGTCTGTCACCTTGGGGACGTTGGAGTCGGCGATGGTGATGGTGATGTTGTGGTCTGTGGTCGAAGTGATTGTAGTCGTGGACGTCGTCACAACCAGGCTGTCGTCCTTGGCTTCCTTGGTCGGATCCACGACAATGACCAACTTCTCGGATCGAGCGTCCTCGGCTCTTTGGACATTATTTTCAGCTTCCCGGTTCTCAACCTCAGGAATCGGGCTGGAGCCACAACTTTTCAACGAGGTCTCCTCTTGCAGATCGACTCGAACCTCTTGAACTTCAGTTTTTCCTTCATCCAAGGTCTTGTCCAGATCGAACTGCAGGTACGGCTGTGCTTCATGATTAACTTTTACGTCATCCTCGCTGTCCTCCTCGTCCTCCGCGGTGCTGACCGTCGTAGTTGTGTTGATGGAGATTAGTTTGTCCTCGCCGACAGTGAGACAAGCTTTTACGACGTTGGACTTAGGATCGATGATGCCATCATCTGCTAGTTCTGCGTCGATGCGCTCATTAACTCTTCCTTCTCTGTCTGACTGATCCTTGTTGTCCACTCTGTGATTTTGTGAATATGCGTCAAGCGAGCCTTCCACAGACAACTTTTCCAAGACCTTGATGCTCTCCTCCACGTTGTCCACAATCATCTCCAACTTCCCGCTCAGCACTTCAACCTCCTCCACATCGCCAGGTAAAAGTTCGTCGTGAAAAACCTGTGCAGAATCTTCAGCTTTGGCTGCAGCGACCTCACTTTTGCCTTCGCAGCCGACAAAATCTTTGCCCACGACAGGTTCTAAATTCAACAACTCATCCTTGGCATCATTTGCAACAGGCTCAATCCTATCTTTTGCGTCATTGTCAGAGCATTCAACACGAACGTCATCACTTTCCTTCTCCACAGTCGGTGCAGCAGCGCCTTCCGCTTCAATCTCATCCGTAACGAAACTGGAAATGACGGCTGATGGAACTCCAGCAAGTCCATCACCTTCCTTTGGACCCTGGCCTGCTACATCCTCAGGAGCAGCAGCCAACGCCCCTTCCTCAGCAATTTCATGTGACACTTCCGGTTCTTCCAGATGCACCTCATCAGCGCAACTGTTTACTTCTTTCAGTTTTTCTGACAATGCATTCCTTTCAATGCTTTCTTTTGGTGTGTTGTCCTCCTCCTCATTCATTCCGAGGTCAAGCTGTTTTTCTGCTCCCAGTACAAGAGCATCATTCACTATATCAGAACTCAGAATGATGGCTGATGGAACTTCCGGTAGTCTGTCCTCCTCCTTGTTAGAAGATTCTTGGCATGCGACATCTTCTGGAGCGGCAGCCAATGCCCCTTCCGCAGCAATTGCATGTGAAACTTCCAGTTCTTCAAATTGCACCTCATTACAATTACCTGTCATATCACTCAGTTTTTCTGACAGTGCATCACTTTCAATGCTTTCCTTTGTTGCGTCATCATCCTGACTCCCCCTCCGGGGGTCAAGCAGTTTCTCTGCTCCCAGCACAAGAGCCTCATTCGACCTGTCTGGACTGAGAACGATGGCCAATGGAAATTCAACTAGTCTGACATCTTCCTTAGGCGATTCTTGACCTGCAACATTTTCTGGAGCAACAGCCAATGTCTCCTCCTCAGCAATAGCATGTGACACTGATGGTTCTTCAGCATTTATCTCATCAGCGTTGTGAGTCATGTCATTCAATTTTTCTGTTGATACCGTACTTTCGATGCTGTCTTTTGTTGCTATATCGTCTTGTTCACTGTTCTGGAGGTCAAGCTGTTTCTTGACTCCAGCTGCAAGAGCCTCATTTACCATATCTGTACTGAGAATGACTGCCAATGGAACTTCCACTTGTCTAAC
>JAAUXU010060871.1_pt1 | contig 28934 bp, 34 predicted proteins | sample 7278151 | NCBI WGS metagenome assembly JAAUXU01 (sample SAMN14350113, study PRJNA611818) | marine sediment metagenome | isolation source: surface marine sediment (1.8m) | place: French Polynesia: Moorea | collected 2018-08
CAGAAGTGAGTATGTAGAGCAGTGCTGAGGATCAGGTTACTGTTACAGGAATGCATAAGTGGAGAAATAAATGCATAGCTGTAGCTAGTGTACGTGGGTCAGACTGCAGTTGCACAAGCAATTGTGTACCAAAAGAAGGGGCAGCGGCAGTTAGTCTATTGGGCATGGATACGATGTAGGACGATACAGTACCTCAAATTACAATAGCATGCAAATAGCTCTCTCAGTAAAAAATGCAGTGAAAATTGAAAAAAATTAAGAAAAAGTTTGCATATTTATTGGCTGTTATTTATTGCCAATAGAAGTGAGGTATGTTGCTGAGACAAGTGAATCGTTTGACAGCTCTTTTCCAGTGGTAGAAGAAGCAGCCTGAACTAAAATGTTTTCACAATCTGGGATATAGATTCCATAGGGGTGCCTTGAGTGGGGTGCAAGTCCAAGGTTGTGCACAAGTACAAGTTGAGGTTGCTTCTCCTATCGGAAAGGAGCAAATGCCAGAAGATTTTCTTGCCGAGGTGATGTGGTTCGTCTCCATTGGCAATGGATATGAGATGTACCATGTGGCAAACAAAATACGAACTGAGATGTTCATGACCTTGATCAAATGACGTAAGTTTGCGTGGAATATTAAGAGTTCGCGTGAAATTTATGTAGATACTCTGCATGGAATTTGGACAGTTTGAATGAATATAGAGAGTTTGCAAGAATGTGCAAATACCAAGGCACTACTGTAACATTTCTACTCTTTTATTTCATTATGTGTTTACATGTATTATAAACATGGACTGATGTAGTCAACACTTAAAGAATTCAGGTTCTTTAAACTTCTCAAGTTGGAAGTGATGATGCAGAGCAAGTCTCATGCAAGCCTTCTTTGGGTCGCATGGTAAACTCACCATACCGTATGTGCTGCAAACACGTCAGAACTATGGCCAGGTAATGCAGACACTCGCAGTGACTTATTAAGAAATGTTGAACCATTATGAAATATAAGAATTGATTGAGGTGAGGGACCCTTTCTTTGCTCATGCGGTACGCAATTAGTCAGTTACGGCCAGCAGGTACCAAGAACTTTGACATGAGACAATAACTCATTGGCAGCCATTGTGTATTAGGTGCATAAACCATCTCTCTCTTATGTACATGACATGTGCACAAACAAACACATGCACACATACCCAATGATGTAATTAAGGAAAAGAAACAAGAAATGTGCAAAAAACATAATTTCTAATGTGCTTTCTCTTAGGACTCCAACTGCAAGGCGGTATTTGTGGCCGATTGTGCCAAGCGTGGCGGGAAGACTATCAACCTGAAGAAGACCATGGATGTGGCCTTGAAGGATTGCCCTACAGTCAAGACAGTCTTTGTCGACCAGCGAGACCAAGACAAGAAGTTGGAGCTGGGGAGGAGAGACGTATTGCTCAAGGAGGTAACCTTTATGACATGGAGCATCTTCAGAACTGTATACAAGCTAATGAGGCCACTAGTGGTGACTCTCAGATATGACCTTGGAGGCCACCAAAGGCCTAAAATGCTTGTGAAATATAAGAACACAGTCCCATCTTGAACAGAATAAGTGATGTAGGTAGTCAGTGGACGTAGGACACGTACATAGAGATGAAATACTCACCTACTTCTTGTACTGGAATCTGGATTCCCCTTCTCCCACTGCCCTCTTATTTTTTGGTAAAAAAAAACTGATGGTTTCTTCTGCACTCCCGCTAAATGTACTCCATTCACTAGTGGCTTTATGTACTCCAACCCCTCCCTCCGCTTTATGCATCCTACTCCCTGATTATTGGGCCCACAAAGGTCAGAGTGATGTGAGTGCGGTGAGTGTAATGATCAAGGTCCCATGTACTTCCCTCTCCTCCATCTGTCTAAGTCCCTTCAGTTCAACTCATTTTATGTTTAGGTTTATGCCCAGATATTGCAAACTTTGAGTTCTCCCTTTGTACTAAATCTGGATCCCTGGTTATGTCAGGCTATGGAAGGTGCGAGTCCGGAATGCCCAGCTGAGGAACTGGACTCTGAGGACCTCCTTTTCCTGCTTTACACTTCCGGCAGCACCGGACATCCCAAGGGAGTGGCTCACACCATTGGAGGCTACCTCACATTCACAGCTCTCACCCACAAGGTACTTGCTCATTATTACAGATCAAGTTCAACACTGTCTTTAATATCATTTTCATACTTTCCGTTTATTAGCAACTATAGTTGCTAGCAAGCCCGGTTTGTGAAGGCCCCAACTGAAAAAGGCCGCAAGCGCAAAACCCCAATTTTGCGTGTTAACCGATCTCACTCCTTTTTTGTGTTCATGAGCGAGATTTAGGGGTTCACCAGGCAGTCTCTTGATAAAAAAGTTACCTTTCTCCAGGTTGTCTTCGACTACCGTCCTGGCGATGTTTTTGGCTGCGTGGCCGACATCGGCTGGATCACTGGCCACAGCTACGTCGTTTACGGACCTCTCGTCAATGGAGCCACCACCGTCTTGTTTGAGAGCACCCCTCTGCATCCAGATCCAGGAAGGTTAGGCATGGATAAAGTTGTTGTTGAGGTCAAGAAATGAATTTGCCAGAATTTGGCACATGGCCAATAAATGGCATTGGTAGATCACCGCCACCAAACTGATCATATGAATACAGTTGCCATGGAAATCATTTGCGGATCATTTTATAATCCATGTCTTGTAAAGTTGGGGAGTTAAGTTATGATGGCAAAAACTGAGTCAAGCTTTTAGATTTCAAGTAGGCCCAGACTCGAGGTCTGCCTTTGATATTTGACTGGCAGTATTATAGTTGACATGACTTTTTGACTCAATGCGCAACTTCGTGAGTGCTCCTGGAGAGACTTGGGGTCAGTGTGGTTGGTTGAGGACTCCACAAGCTGCGGCCAGAGGTTGTTGTTGGCATTGTCGTCATTTCTGGGGCCAAAGAGACCAAGTTGATCAGTTCAGTACTGGGGATAAGATGCCAGTGTTCCTTATTGAACAATGGAGTCCCAGCAGTCAAGAGTCGGCTCCATTCCCTGTTTGGTCGTTGTTCCTTAATGGTACAACTATTTCATACTCTGGCCTGTGATTATATCTTGAAAAATATGTTGAGCTTATATGCCTTCTTCAGGTACTGGGAGACAGTTGAAAGACTGAAGATCAATCAATTCTACGGGGCACCAACGGCCATCAGGTTGCTCATGAAGTATGACGAGAGTCATGTCATCAAATATGACAGGTGAGTTTCCGTAGTGTGGGATGCAAATGAGTAATGTTTATGATCATATAAACCATACTTTGGTTAAGTTCATAAAGATCCTGAATAGTTTTCATGTAGACTTTACCCTGACTTTGACAGCCAATGCTCTAGTCTCAGGGTACGGATGTCTCACTTGAAAGATGGTAGTGTTTTAACTCACTAACTAAATTTTAGTGAGTATTGATGCTAATGATTTGTTAACTTCATTCTCGTAGGTCCACTCTTAGGGTCCTTGGGTCAGTAGGTGAACCCATGAACAAGGAGGCTTGGTCTTGGTATCACGGAGTTGTTGGCGAGGGTAGGTGCGACCTAGTGGACACCTGGTGGCAGACTGAGACTGGCGGAATCATGATCACCCCCAGGCCGTCGGAGGAGGGAGATGAGATAGTCCCCGGAAAGGCCATGAGGCCGATGCTGGGGATTGAACCAGCACTGCTGGACAAAGAGGTGCTCATCTCGTTGTCTCTCGATTAGGCAATAATGGTGGGAGGTTCACACACTTTTTGTCAGAAGCATTTACTACAGGATGGTTCAAGGGGACTTGGAACTCTTTTTTTGAGGTAGTAAACAATATTGTGAATCTCCCTCGTCCACCCTGTATACCTGAGAGCTGACGATGACACTGCAGGAGCTGAGGACCTGCTTAAAGTTGGCAGATTTTTCGTCCTGTCAACCAAATTCTGCTAGGGCAAACAGGTCCTCAAGCTATGACTTGTCAGTGAACAGCTCATGCATCTGTCAAATTGAGCCCTTTGCCAACCTGACTGCTTCAGGGCCGCGAGATCCCAGGGGGAGATGTCGATGGTGCCTTGTGCATCAAGACGCCCTGGCCAGGTATTGCCAGAACCATCATCGGCGACCACAACAGGTTCATCGAGACCTACTTCTCCGTGTTTCCGGGCTACTATTTCACCGGGGATGGAGGCCACAGGTACACTTAGTCAGAGGTGACGTAGAACCCAACATGACTTGAGTGTTGGCAGCCCTACAACTTGCATTGTACGATATTTGCCTGGAGTATTTTTAGCCCCTAAGAGAAGGAAAAGAATGGAAAGTGATTGAAGGACCCTCAATGGGCAAAAAAATTGGTTCTGCAGTCAGAAATAACCGAGATCCAGTCGACTAAAATGTCGGCACATTCATCTTTATCATCAGTTTACTTGGAAAACATGCAGAAACATTCACAGCCATGCCAATATGCAGAGCACTGAGTAACGTGCAGATTTTCACCTCTTGGTGACCTTCGACGCCGTGAACAAGGAGGCTCACGCAGTCCACAATGGTTACAGGGATAATGAAGGCCACATCCAGATCACCGGGCGCATGGACGATGTCATCAATGTCACCGGGCACAGGCTGGGGACCGCTGAAGTGGAATGTGCACTAGTGAGTTGAAGGACGTCCGAGTCAGATGGAGGATAAATTAGAATTCTTGACCACAATAAATATGTTTGCGTGCATTTATAGAACACCCACACAGCCGTGGCAGAGTCTGCAGTCGTCGGCTACCCTCATGAGATCAAGGGCGAAGGAGTCTATGCCTATGTCATCCTCAAGAGGAGCGCAGAGGATGAGGACCACGACAAACTCAGTGCTGACCTTCAGAGGCTTGTCAAGGACAAGATTTCTGGATTCGCAGTACCAGAATACATACAGGTACGTCCAGACTGCCAGTGCTGGAGTGAGTCCCCAGGTGTCCCCTGGGGTTGGTACAACTTCATACCAAAGTTTTTATCCTCATTGGGAGGGGGAACATTTATCAGCGGTGTGTACACGGAACTCTGGTCTGTTTTTGGTAGTAGGGTGGTCAATCGGTACCCAAATTGCCATTTCAATGTATTTGAAATTGCTTTTTCCCCATGACAGAATAAAGATTCCCCTCCCAAGTTGTTTGTCTGGCTTCATAGTTAAATAAGTATTTTGGGCTTTGCGCCAACCTTGGTCCCAGAGCCTCTCCCAATATCCAGCATCTCCAGCTTCTGAAAAAGCCTTTGTTTCAGTTCTGCCAGGGCCTGCCCAAGACCAGATCGGGTAAGATCATGCGTCGTATCCTCCGTAAGGTCGCTGCCTCTCAGTTCCATGATCTTGGCGATATCAGCACCCTGGCAGAGCCAGCAGTCGTGGAGGAGATCATCAAGCACCAGAAGAACATGATTGAACAGAACAAGAGGACTGAATAGACCTGGACAATACTGAACATGTTGCATTTTCACTTTCTCTATGAACTTCACAATATTTTTTCGTAACCTTTGAGTCACGTTACTGTCACAGGTAACATCCACACTATTGCTTATGTGCAGCAGATTTGTGTCTTGAAAATTGATTTACTTCTTCATAGCTGACATCCTCATAAATCAACATTAGTCAGATGAGTAGTTAAGAAATTTTTATATGAGATGTGACTTGGAGATATGCAGTGCTCCTGAGGCCCCCCTTTCTACAGATGACTGCTCAGTTGCTGCGAATTGTACAGAAAAATCAAGTTTTGATGAGAATGTTGATCCCAAAAAGACCTCTGGCACAGCGAAAAGTGGGAGCGTACTGCTGCATCATTGGATGATCCAACAACCAGTATGAACACGGACTGAAAAGGATCAAATTATACAGTTTCAAGTACATTTTTGGAATGAGACACTTCACCCCTCTGCTTTTTTACAGTCATGTGTTGAGGTTTTGTTATGATGTTTTATATTTTCAAACTTGGCCCTTGTTCCCGCTGCCTATTGAACAGTTGACCATGGAAATATGGGGCAGTCTTTTTCTGGAGACGCTGTATGTTCCTCATGGGTATTGCAGGAGCATAGAAATGATCATTCTATGCAGTGCTCGCATCATCATTCATTATTTTTAGTTCTAGTTCTTTAATAAATTGGATACTAACAAATGTTGTCCAGTACCTCCTTCCACCTCATCAGGGTACTCATAGAGCTGGGGGTTACAATTACATGCGGCAAGTTGTGTATTTCAGTCATCCGAAAAAAGACAAAATTACTCTATAGTTGCAGCAACTACAAAGGGCACTTACACGTTTTTCCCTCCTCCTGGTGCCCCGGGCTGTGGCTGACAATCCCAGGGTCACAAGCGTTTAATCAGGCCTGAACGAATGACGTAAAATGAACATCTATTAACTATCACTAGTTATAGCCTTCTCAGCACAAGCTACCAAAAGATTCCCAGCAGAAGGGTTACGACTGAGTACCTTTGACCCTTTGAACTCCACTGGCCGTTTTTCCGGCCTCATCGAGTATCCCATATACTCCAGGTGGCCTGTTTTCCGGCCATAGCATAGAGAGAAACACTACATAAAAAGATCGTGGGGATGATGAACTGACGAGTTGAGACTTTGTTGTCTGTCAGACCCCTATTACTGTAATGAGGCTCAACTGTACTTCAACTCATGAGCTCAGGTCCACCCCTACTCTTCTCCTTATCTCTCCCTCGAAGTGAGTAGTACTGGAAAATTCACCGCGGAGTTCAAAGGGTTAAGAGGTGGTCAGCAGGTCCGTAAAATCCTCCAGTCTAGCTTTTGTTAACTGGACCATGTTGTTGTCCAGTGAAGGAAAGGAGAAAGTACAAAATGAAGCGTGAGCTCCAGAGTCGTTCAGAAGTCACGGGCGCACCGCAAGAATACTGAAAACTGTACTTTTGGGGAATTTTTACTGTATTGACATCACCCACTTCTGGGGCTCAATTTTATCCTCAACAGGGGGGGGGGGAATTCTCTCCCCACCACCACCACCAGATCACATACGGGAGCTAGCTATGACTGTCTCAAATGCTGCATGTCATGGGCTGCTTACTCTTGGAGGCAGTGATAATGGCGTGGGAGGTGAGGTAGGTAGAGTTAGATGGATGGAGACGTGAGGTGGTCAGGGGTAAGTGGCGAGAATAATTTTGTTTACTTCTTGGGCATGTTGTCAGTGTGTGACTAAGAACAGTGGAGAGACTCCTACTATTCCTACTATCCTACTATTTATTCTACTGTTTCTTCCACTGGGCACCATCCTGCGCCCTGTCTCCTTCCCGGTGGCCTTGGCTCATGACTCGATAATGATTTCGAAGTCGAGGATGTGGGTCCGTTTGGTGCCTCCAGCCCTTCCGGTGGTGGCTCCACCATGGAGGACAATGGCGGCGAATCCAATGACGTGACCGGGTATGTCATGATCGGTGAGAGCAACTCCAGCGCCTTGAGAGATGAGGAGAAGGAGGATGACGCTGCAGACAGTTTGAATGCTTCCACTGGCCTTGGTGACTGGCAACCCCATCCCCAAGGACAGAAGAAAAAGCTTCCCTGGCCTTTGCATACATGTCTTTCATTATATTTGTCTTCTGAATGATCCTTCCAAAGTTTGTCCAGATCTTTCTGTTTGCTAACAGTGACGTCACTAAGGAAAATATTCCTTGTAGCACCTTTTTGTGTGGACCAATGACAGTCCGATTGGGTGGGATCTTACTTTCTATATCATTTGCAACTGCTGATGAGCGTGTATTTTGAAAAGAAAAGAAAAAGAAAAATTTTCGGCTCAAGGGGCTCACCCTCATGTACGTGCGTCATACGGCCACATGAAAACGGATGATCCTACCAGTATCCCACCTACAGGCCTCCACTGAGGCTTTTATACACCTTGTCAAGTTCGTCAACTTCCTTCACAAGAGTCTTCCTATTGCCAGCGATGACGTAAATGTATTGGAGGGGCATTTGGGAGGACAAAGACGCAGACCGAACCTTGAAAGTGAAGTCTATTCACACATAGCCTGAAATAACATGAATTTGTTTGCTCATGAAATTGAAAAACTCTGGATTGCAGTGACAATGAGGTAATCTCACTGGACAGAGTCCAGGCAACTTGTGTGAACAAGAACCAAGTTTACAGCAAACCATGCAACCTTACTGGGCAAATCATATTTAACTGGTAATTTTGCCAGAGCACACCACATTTTGCAAAAGTACCAAACAGTTTGTCGAAATACTTAAAGATATGACATTTTCCTGAAGGATAAGCTATTTTACTTCAAGTTTTTTTTATTTTCACTTACTGCACATTTGCCATTTTGCACAAAAGGCTTATACTTATCTCACCGTCAATTTTGTGATTGGCGAGTTGTTGTGAGGTTCGCTGAAAAGAGGATCATTCCTCTTGAGCGCGGTATGAGTGTGCCCTCTCATTGACGTCACTGGACACGTGTGCTCTGTATCCACTCTTTGTCAGGGATTGGCCTGGGGTCACTTTCGGCATCCAACACAGTCTGGGATTGTGGGCGACCTTTGTTTATAATCCACTGGTTGGCGGGGGTCCGTTGTACACTCCGGCGTTGTGTGGGTTGCTTCTTTGGGTCACTTTTTAGCGTGATTGGGTCGCTTCACTCGACGTGAGGTTGAGTGATTTTTGAGGTCATAACCACCACCCACAAGACCTGTGTGGTCGCAACACATATCTATGAGTATCATAGATATATAGTGCTGTGCAACATTCTCTATATTGTTCTTGATGAAGGTTGAACGTGCACAACTTTGTCGGGTCCAATCCCGAACTTATTGTGCCAAGGCAATACCGTCCAATGACTTTAATGCCTTCATAGGTAATTTAACGTACTAGCCGTATCTTTTTGCAGCTACCTGTACTGTGTTTTGTACACGGTTTGGCAAACGTTTTGACATTTTGACTTTCAGACGCCGTAGCTAACATATATTTTTGAATTACGCCACGGATTTTTGCGAGTGGAGTCGTTTAGAAGTTTGGGAGGAAAGTTACCAGACGGCTTGGATTTTTATGTCATTTCGTCACAGACTGATTTAACGGACTGCACTGAATAAAATCCATTGAACTGAACTGCGGTGTCAGAATCATTGAGAATCTCAGCTCCAGTTTATGGTTATGGAAATGCTGACACACTGAAGTCCTTCTCATTGAGCAGTGGAAGAAGATGAAGACTGACCCTGGTCAACTTTGAGACCAACTCCGCCAGGGTCACAGCTGTTGGTGGTCGTGGACAATCCATTTTCTACAAAGTGAAGGCTTGAGTCTCATGCATTGATTACTTTTCACCCATTTATTACATAAAAATCTCCAAGGTGATGAAATACCTCGATTGAGCCTTTATTCCTAACTTTGGTTTGGCGAAAGTGAAAGTACTGTAAGGAGTGCCTTGCCAATCACACGTAACATAGACATGATAGACTCCTCCACGCTATCACTGACTGAGTAGTACAGCCACACCCTTGGCCTGACCGAGCCATCGATTGGATCCCTGACCAGCAGCTGGAAGGCAGAATGACAGCTTGAGTACAGATGTTGGAGTCTCAGTTAACAAATTCCTGGTACGATATCATAGCAACCAGTGATTGTTCGTCTTCACTTATCCCTGGCAAACTGTCGAGCAGAGGTAGGAAGAGCTGTCATTCTGCCTCCCAGATGCTAGTCAGAGATCCAATAAGTGGATCTGCCAAGCTGAGTGTCTGGCTATTCTACTGGTGACACTGCCCTAAAATGAGCTGATCCAGAGAAACTCATGTTTTTTCTTCAGCACAGCCCTCAAGCAATGTGGAAGCTTACCTAATGGTAGTGGAGCAAAAAAGACGCCAAAGAAAAAAAAGGACAAGTTGGAGGGGGTCAACGGGAGGTCCTCTGACACGGCAGAGGAGGATCTGAAGCAAATGCCAAAAGAGCTTTTGAGATTCAGATTTCCACACATAAAAGACGAGAAGATCAAGACTGGAGAAGAAGAAAGGAGTTCGCCCAGTTTATCTTGGCGGGTGGACTGAAAGAGTAATGTTTGAGTGAACAGCTGGAAATGATAGCAGACATAGCTGACTAGTAACCGATGCCTTTTTTAGGATGGAGCACAGTTCTTCAATGATGACGCATCGGCCCACAGGGTGGGTCCAAGTACTGAAGCCCTCAAGTTTGGGGAGTGATGTTATTTGAAGATGTTTGGTAAAAGAAAGGAATGGGGGTACTGGAGTATAAAATGGGGCTGGCTGTGTAGTAGAAAAAGGGGTGAATGGTAGAAAAGTAAGGTTAGGTTGCCCATAGTAGTCCTGGCCCCCTTTTTGCTAGCACTCGCTCCTTACATTCTTACGTAGCCAGCCCATCTCGTGTTACTCTAGTGCTAAAAATGTGTAATCCATCATGAGTGCGTTCTACAACATCCCATATAACTTTATTTAATAGCCATGGTTGCCGCATCACTTTCTGATAGGTCAATATGGCTTTTGAGACCATTTTAGTGTTTGGTGAACGATTTCGCATAACACTGTACCTACCTGTCGCTGGAACCCAACCTAACCTTACATCCACTCACGGACCACCTCTTGTATTGCATGAACTGACTGTATTTTTATACTTCTTACCTACATGCTACATGCAATAATGTTAAATGCAACAAACGACTTGATACGCGTTACGCTGGAGTAGGACATTTAAGCGTAGCAACATACAGGGTGTCTTTTTTCATGCCTTACTGAAGAAATGAATAGAATTGTGAGTGCTCATGATCTCGAGTAACATGCCTTATGGTAATATCCTCCAGTGTTCTGACTGACCAGACAGTCCTCCACGATGGGCTCCTGGCAGCCTGCGCAGCGCTTTGCAGCGTGTCTGGAAAGTCGTTGCATATTGCAATGCGTACGTCATGATTCTAACATGATGACTGTCCAGTTAAATCCAGACCTGGCATAGCAGACTTGGCATAGTGGCTTCTTGTCCTGGGACAGGTAGAACTGGATGCCGTCCAGACAAAGGGGACACTGCGAGCACGTGAAGCACGAGGGGTGGAAGGAATCGTCCAACGCCTTCAGGATCGTCTGCAGGATAGGCTGAGAGCAGCGACCGCACTTGTCCCGACTGGCCTGCAAAACAAAAGTCGCTGCTATGATGGTCTTCGGGGTCAACCAGAAGTGACACTCACGATGTAATCGTCCTCGCAGACGATGCTGCCTCCGTCCTGCTCGTAGTACTTGCCTGCGATCTCCTTGTTGCACTCTGCACACCTGAAGCACGCCGGGTGGTGTGGGCGGCCGCTCTCGCGAGGCCTGACTGTGTCGCCCACGATTGGCTCGCTGCACTTGGCGCACTTCTCCAAGAAGTTCTACGGCATCAAGTAAACATGCCGGGAGCAACGTAGTTAAACATCAGCCTGTGTGTGTACGCGCACTCACGTCTCTGTCTTTTTCGCAGTAGTTCTTTCCATCGATGACATAGAAGGGCTCTGCACCCAGAGGCCTTTGACAGCCTTGACAACAGAAGCAATCGGGGTGGTAACGGAACTCTCCTACTACAGAAGCCTCACGCTCAATAACGAGTCCACACTCGGCGCATGAACCTGTCATATACAAAAAGTAAGCGTCCAGTCCGTGTGCTCATGAATCCACGATGCCCAGTGGACAATTGAGGACCAATGTTGCTTACCCAGAGGGGACTGCTTCTTTTTGGCGTCACCTTGAGACCACTGCACTGACTCATTCGCATTGAGCGCCTCCACCATTTGGTTGGTCAGTGTGTCAACTTCGTCCTGGTCTTCTTCCTTGGCCTCCACTCTGTTGCTGACGCCGCTGAAGCTGCTGGTCAACGTCTTGTCAACTTTAGCATAATCTCGTCCTTCCTCTTCGTCCTCGCTACTGACCGAAGAGTTACTACTGCTACTGCTGGCAGCGTAGTCGTCGTCATCGTGAGCCTTGGGCCCAGAATACCTTGATGAAAAGGTCCCTGTCTTGGTCTCCTCGGCCAAGCTGGTCACTGAGAAGCCGTAGCTCGCTCTCCTCTCTTTGTCCAGCCCACACTCCAGCTGCTGCTCCAATTGGTCGGAGCCCTCCTGGGCCATGCTGCGGTCTTTGGGACGTCCCTGATTCAGTGGCCTCTCTAACTCCGCTGACTTTGGTAGCCTCGCTGGCTTGCCTGGAGTAGGCAACTTGATGTCCTTTGACTGCGGCAGCAGCGACTCAACAGGCGCTAAATGTATTGAATGCGTCAGACACACGCCTTCTGGGCTGGACAGAATGCATAACTGAATACCTGCATATGCAGGACACACGAAGCGCTCACACAGTACGCGGCATGCACGTATGGGTGCAACTTGACATTGGCCGGATCTGCAGCCGAAATTGCTGCACCGGAACGTGACGCACCAGGTCAGGAACCGCAATCAGTGCAACAACCAGCAACGATCCTTGTTGCATGATCGAAATCACCGTCATCGTCATTATAATCCCGAAATCCCCCTACCTTTCACAGCCTGCTGGCGGCGCTGCTGTCTTGTCCTCTGCTCGAGCTCCACTAACAGCTCGTCCAGGCCTTGAATGGCTCGCTTGGTCTTCCTCTCGGAGCTCCCGCCGCGCACGCCCTCACTCGACGATGACTCACGAGCCGCTGCTGATGCCCCTGCCCCTGACGCTGCTGCTGAATGAGATGATGATGATGATGATGATGGGTGGATTCGGTTATGCCCCGATCTCGTACATGGGTAGTAATAGGGCGTGGAGGAAGAGTGAAACCGATTGCACATGCTCAGACAGACAGTACAAATTCATCACCCGCACTGCACGTGTACAGAGGTATCCTGTCCACATTGTGCACGTCTCCTGGAAGCTGTTTAACTCAGATCGTTTAGCAGATTAAGCATGTACAGAGCAGTGCACAGTATGGACATGGACACAGACGTGGACATGGACAGTGTCTCCTCCATCCTGCCCGGCGAGTGCATGATTTGGAGGATTTTTTTCGACTTGTAGAACTGAAGTTAACACAAACTCACTCTTACACATTCCTTGGCTGTTTGGAGTGTTTTTGTCCGCGGTCTGTCGTTTGGCATGCGGTGCGAGAAAGAAAGAGGAAGGAATCGCTCTGTTGCTTATGGGCTCGTTTTTGGTAGGTGCCAGAGGGCTGGTGGTGTTCCCACTCTTGGCGGAAGCGTTCTTGGTCGCGATCCCTTTGGTCAGGGGAGCCGGCGGTGGAGGCGGCGGTGGCGGTGGAGGCGGCGGAGCGGAGGGTTGACTGATCCGTGCTCTGCTTCTTGCTGATAGAGCACTTGAAGTCGATGAAGAGGGAAGAGGTCTGGAGGCGCCGCCGCTCTTGGCATTGTTGTTGTCACTCGCACCAAAGCTCTTCTTGGAGCCCGACGACGACGACGTCGACAGGGGGAGGAAGGAGGAGGGAGATCTGGGACCGGTGCTCATGGTGGAGGGTGGAAATTTCCCCACTTTCCCCCGTCTTTCGACACGAGAAGGCTGCGAGAGGTAGAAGGAGAAGGATAAAAACAGCCGAGCATCATTCAAAATTCTCTGCAGTGCGAGTGCAACGCGTGAGCTCTCAGTGACGCATATTAGGAAAAATGTGGAGGAATTTTGAACAGGCGTTGGTTAATGACGAAGGCTCTAAAAACCCTTGTTCTCTGCGTACATAAATCTCGGACTGCAGATGCTCTTTTTTGCATACAAAATGAAGCTTCCTACGCGCAGGCAGTTGCGTTCATTAAGTGTATAAGTACAAGTTGAGTTGCTGCAGTCTCATAGTTTATGTACATAAATGTAGTCGGGAATGGTACTCGTCATACATCAACATCAGTCATTCATCGCAGACGCTTTTTCCCCCTGATGCGATTGAATCTCGCTTGGGGAGCGTTTACACACACCATGATGGCGCAAAGGAACCTCTCCTTAAGAATCAGGCACACTGAAGGATGTAAGACCTGTTGGGAGGTAGTTCTTATGAGAGGAACTTATTTGATAGGGGAAAAAATGAGCAACCTGATAGCGAGGGAGAGGTTATTCTTATAGAGAGGTGTCACGGCAGTATTTGAACAGGCATTCTTATTATGATTACAGTGGAACCTCGCTATGGTAATCAGTTTGAAGGATTCGATTCTTTTTTCCTTGCACATAGGAAAAAACAATGAGCGGTTTTTATGCTGATGGCGCGGTTATTCTTGCTGACAGGTTCCAATGGCCGGTACAGTCATGGTCAGACACTCAGTGTGCACGCATGACAGATATATCTGCCAGTGGAAGCAGGGCCTCAGTCATGCACTGCACGTGAGTCCGGACAAACTACATCTGGCTACTGTTCATCTCCGTGTGTGCAATGCCCTCCTCCTCCCACGGGGGTGAGCAGGCGACGTTGCCGAGCTCGTCGGCGTTTGACACGTGGTGCGCTGCAGTGACATTCCTGGGGGTCGCTGCTCAGTGCTCACTTCCATGCCATTATCGCTTGGGTCACAACGGGGGTCACTTTTTTCCCTAGTAGGAAGGAAGTAAAGGGTCGTCTTAGGGGCCATGATTTTACGATCATTCGCCTGTCGAGGTCACCACCAGCGTACGTACGCTCACGCGCCTGGGCTCGCTCACGGCGGGTGCGCGGGCGGCGGCGGCGGCAACGGCGGCGGCAACGGCGGCTGCCGATGAGGAGGCCACGGTGGGCATTTCTTCATTCTGGCAGGCATCGTGTTATTATGGGTGGATGATTGCCAGTTGTTGGTTGGAAATGTCTTCCCGGGTTAATTTCGCGCCCCAGACCCACTTGACACTCGCTCCGCCCCGCTGACACGTGGACGCAGGGGGCGACGGGGGAAAAGTTGTAAGCTTCAGGGCGTTTTCATTCGGCCAAACGTGGACCAAAGCAAAGGGAAGAAGGATTTTGCTAGGGAAATGTCTCTGTCAGCAACTTCTAAGTTACCGGACAAGGAAGAGAAAACACTCGTAGAAGGATGTCCATTCATAAAAAAAGCCTGTCCACGTTCTTTATATCCCTTCCTGGGATACAACGCTCGTGCATGCATGCAAGAGGTTGTTTTTTTATATCTAACCATTTAAATGTTACAAGGCGTTTTCCCCCTCAACTAACTATCCACCTTCGAAGAGGAAGTAGAGCCTGGAAATATTGTCTATTGCAGTGTAATAATTGGCCAGAGTGATCAAGAGCCATTAGGCCGTAATATTGTGTACTCATTCTCGCCCCCCCCCCCCCCTGTTCTACCTGATGTTCTTGTGACACGAATCCAGTAATTACTTCCCCCTATGCGAAGTAAGGGAGGACCCCATTAGGATCAGGCCTTTTTTACGGCCAAATTGGCCGATTGATTGATGCAACATCGACAGAACGTGTAGGAATTAGAGCGGCCTGGAGAAGGACGCAGATTTTGCATCGATTCATTATCTAAATGGGAAGCTCAAGACGACTTTGATGCTTTTTCCAACGTAAAGTACGTTTCCACCGAGTGGGATTTACCGCCATCTCCTGCAGAGGTTGGCTCTTAGTTTCTGCTGCACTTTTTTAGGGCTTGACTTCTGATGTCATCACACAGATTATGCGCACTCTACGAACGTCTTCTTCGTCTTGTGAATTTTCCGCCAGGCCTTGGACATGCCCCTATTTTGACCAAGATTGATCAGGCTTCCAACAGGCCTGCGTTGAGGCCGCGTGGGCCTCCATTGCACCAGAAGTCATCACACCAAAGTGAGCTGATGTCATCTATGATTCAGATGGCCTTTTGAAGTGCATTATTTCGTGAATGTCTGCCAGAACACAATGTCTACAAGTGTTTTATACGTTAAAACTCAGATGTGCTTAGCCATAGTTGAACAGAAAATGATATGGTGCAGTGCGAGCCATGTTTGGCGTCCGCAGTGCTTAAAGGGCAGTCGAATCTTGGCAACTCTGACCATGTGACTGTGGAAAGAATATAAGAAAGATGAGCTTGGCCATGTTTTCGACTGCCAAGAGGTGTCTGAACCTGACCCCGTCACCTTTTGATCATACCCGATTTGAAAGACCATGAGTCTGGACAACATTTTTCCGCCAGGAGTTGGGGGATCCATCTCGAGATGTCTTCCTGTACGTGTTTGTCAACTGATGACTTATGAAACCCTACCTTGGACGCTAATCACGGATCACGCTGTGCGGTAGCCACGTGCACGCCGTGGCTGACTGTTCAACCGGGGGTTGTTTGACAAGGCCTTTTAGCAGAATATTCAATATTGACGTTGCTCATTGCGCATACACCACACGTGCAAAGCTGCACCGCAGCTTGGAGGTCCCCAAGTCCTCGGAGGTGCGCAAGTTCTGGAGTCTGGAGCGTGTCAGGAGAGCCACGGGACGTTACTTCTCATCGAATCTGGTTACAAGGCTCTCGTTGATACGCCCAGAATGAGCAATGTCAATATCGAATATGACGTTATCACTCAGTGTCAAATGAAACCAATTGAACTCGTGACAGAAGGAATTGGCCACCTTGGGCACAGTGCAAGCCTTTTTTTGCACAGCCACAGCACAATGTTGACTCCCCCATTCAGCTGTGACGTCCGGCCCAGATTGAAAGGGGTCCAAAGAGCAAGATTTATGCATTGTTATGAGCAGCATCGCTTTTGTCTGCAGCCTGCGTGTGTTCTTGCCTTGACAATATGCAAATTGCCTTCTTCCCCAGGTGTGGGGGAGGGGATTTTTCAAATTTCTGTCACCCCAGGTTGGACCCCCCCGGGAGGGGGGGACCCGCACGCGCTTGGCCTTATATTCACTGTCAGCCCGTCCAAGGTCGTCACTTTGGTCCTTCTATCTGGCCAAGGGGCAAGGAGAAAAAAATATTATCATTCTTTCCGCGTAGGGGTCATTACATGGAGAGAGAGTTGTCAAAGCTCGATCTTTCTCGTCTGGATAGAAATCTCTTTCTATGGCACACAGATCCTTTTTATCTCTGTTGTGTTTCGAGTGTCCTCAGATTCGTATGTTTGCTTTATCGCAGCAGCAAAAACATCCTTATTCCAGTCAGAAGAATTATCTTCGTTCGGTTTTGAGGCGCGCACAAAATACATGCAAGCGCAAAGAAACAATAGCTTTAAAGCCTTCTGACAAGCTTGAAGCCCACGCAGGTTTTTCCAGCCAGCGCAAGAGGAGCTGAGAACAAAAAAAGAAAGAACGAAACAAAAAAAAACCACGCACACTTTCCAGAATTGATTTTCAGCCAAACCACCCTTGACCTATCTTTTCTCTCCAGACGTCTCTGCTCAGCTTGGAGGGGTAGAAGAAGATGATGGAGAAGAAGAAGTTTAAGCTCTGCCATCGCGCTTCTTATTCTTCAGCATTAATTTTGGGAGCCGCGTCCGACATAGTAGATCTCAGCAGCACCGGAGTCGCGACGGGCGCGCGGTCCGGGTTTTTTTACTCCATTTTACTTCCTGTGTGATTTTGAAGAATCTTTTTTCTCTTCTCTGGGTGGAGCAACTTCTCCATATCGAATAGGTGGATGCAGGTTTGCGTAGGAAGTTTAAGGTGCAGGAATAAATCTACGCAGTCATGCGAAAATCTAAAATATGCACTCATACACGCAGAGACGCATACTGTAACACTCTAGGGGAAGCCAAGATACTTCAATGTCACCTTATGAGTGATCAAGGATTATGGGCGCGAACAGCGCTTGAGTCATTGAAGGGATGTTACACCACTGATCCAGAACGCCACCAGAGCAAGTTGGACGCACGAAGCGTGCGCAGTGATGGTCCTGGAGACTGCAAGGTGTCCTCGGATGAGGTCTTTGTAAAGAGGGCTGCGAGGTGTCCTCGAACGAGGCCTTTGGAAAAGAGGCTGCGAGGTGTCCTCTGATGGGGTCTTTGCAAAGGGGGCTGCGAGGTGTCCCCGGACTAAGCTTTTATGAAGGACAGTGCGAGGTGTCCTCGGACTAAGTCTTCGTAATAGAGGCCTTCAGGGCTGGCTCACGCCATTCCACCACCCCCCGATTCACAACTACACGTTGCAGTACAAAAAATAAAAATCAGGAAACTGCAACCTGAGTTATGACATGTTCGAGAAGTTTTGCCCGGCCAAAGTGCAGGTGTGCCAGGTGTATTTATATGTAGATGGCTAGATGTGCACTGGGTTCATACTGATCTCTGTCTTCACGGGGCACTGGGCGGTTGAACACACAGTAGAAAAAGAGACATTGACTGCCCATAAATAAGCTCATTCTCGCGCTAATGAATTGTAGGAGGGTTGGCAAGAAAAACCAGTCCATGCAGGAGAACCCATTTACCAGATACCACCTCTAATATCTGCGTGCCCCTGAGCGAGCGAGCGCTACTGGACCACGTCGAACTGCACAGTGGACACATAATCTCCGGACGTGCAATCGACCCTCACTATCTAATCGGGTTTTCCTTCCTCAGAGAGCAACATTTGACAGACGATCGAGCGCGCGCGCGCGCACGCACGCACGCACACACACACACACACACACACAATAGTCCTGTGTCATGACTGGGTGATTTTTCTCGCCCCCACAATGATTCTTCACGTGAACACCTTGACTTTGTCAACACGCAATAATCAGAGTGAGCTGTAAAAGCTGTCTCGAGAAGTGAGTCACTTAACGCCAAGCCAGCCCTCCCCCCTACCTCGCCCCACTGGCAGAAGTTAAAGTTGGTCCTTCTGGCTTCTGGCGGCTTTGGCCAGGAAGTCAGAATTAAGTGGGGCGACTGCGACCCTCAGGCTGACGCAGGTCCTGTCTGTCACCGCCTCGTGCGTCCCGGCGGGGCCGCACAACGCGTCGTTACATGTGCAAGGATCCACAATTAGAAATGATGGAGTTGGGCGCGGGTTTTTATTTTTTTTTCAATTTCATTCCTCTTACCTGAGCTCTCTGGTATATACGTAGGTGTGTGGGCGTCAAAATTAATCTCTGCTCTAAGGACAGGAGCAGCGGCAAGGGTGATTTTTATCTCGTAGAGGAGGCTGCTGGAGGAGGACGACGACGGTCGGGGGCAGAGGGATCAGCAGCAGGAATGCCCTGGCTGAAAACGTGTGAGTTAGAACAAAAAGAAAGGAGATTCGTGGCTTTAGATCGAATTAGTGCGACGTCGTGTCGAATATCAGTCGGAAAAGGTGTCAGTGAATTCGGTCCGACGAGTCGATCTAATGAGCCCGGCACTTTTTCCCCCTCACTTTTTTCCCCAGCCACTGAAGTGGTTGCTTTTTTGAGAGAGACGGAGGACACAGTTTAAGATGGAACCATCGACTTAATAGTGATGTTCGTACCTCTCCTTATCAGCCCTAACGCTTGTGTCGTTCAAGCGTCACAAAGCTCACTGACGGAATGACTTCGAGGGCAGGCACGTCAAATACAGCAGCAGTTCTAGGGGTCTCAGATTTCCTGCCCAAGGCCTCGTAAGGCCTCTAATGGAACACTCACAATGAATAATTTTGCGCCAAATGTATGCGCGTGAGTCAGGCTTTTACCGAATCACTTCCTATGAAACAATGATAACGAAACAATGAGTTCTGACATCACGGAGGATGCAGAAGAAAAAACCCTCCACTTACTAACTCTCTCCCACGTTTTCTTGACGGACAGCTCGGAGTCGTGCAAAAAAAGGCCTCTTCAAACGAATTATGCCGCATGATTTAGCAAATGAGAAAAAGCTACGTATACGGAAATGTCTCTCCATTTATTGTTACATAAAGAGGACTTCAGGACGGTGTCTCCGTCACGATTGTTGTACAGTACGTTGCATGTTATCTTCGTACCTCTCGTATCGTCTCCTGCACTTCTTCTTGTGCAGAAGGCAAATGGATAAATAATAATAACAACAATAATAACCAGCGGTGAACAATCAACACACACCGAATGATTCACACTAGGGGTGCATCCACGCACGTTGAGCAAACTATTTTACTAACAATTTCAGAGAATAAAGAAGCACTTTGAGTACTCTGAAGACTTTTCTTTAGGAGCTTCGAACAGCTGTAGTGTTGAAAGAAAGGGGGGGAAATATGCTTAGAAAACGCCATTGGAAAAAAAGATTTACTATGCGGGAAGTGATGGTGGGCCCAAAGTTTGAGGCCATAGATTGTAGCATAGAAAGATACGTGGGTAGGATGAATAACAGCAGGAGTATAACGATTTAGGTATACGTTGTACGGGCCAAAGACAAAAAAAGAACACCAAAAAAACCGACAAAAAAGGGGACAAAGAGATTATCTTTGTCTGACGAGCAGCAGTCCTGGACTGGACATACCGGGTAGGTAAAAGAATAGGTGAGAAATTGAACCATATCATTGAGCTTTTGTGGAGTCGAAGATAGAGATCACAGCATCTTTTTTCTCAAATGCGTGCACAAATATCCGTTTTTTCTTAGAAAGTTACCACGTCAGGTGTGTACACACATTTGGAAGAAAAGTGATACAACAATATACAACTCAATCTTTTTTTTAAGTTTTGCAGAGTGGCAACAACAGGGTGGTGAGAGTCCGGATGCCAGCATCAGACCTAGGTGACCACCCTGTTCGTAACAGGAAAAAAAAACGGTTAACAGTACAGTACAAAAAGGGAACTTGATGACATCGCAGATGACTCATAAGATTGGTTGTTCATTTCTTTCAACTTCGGTGGATCTCATGTCTGTCCCCTCCTGAAGAAGTATGAAGGAAATTGCGCAGGCCGGAAAAAGTACAGGGCTTCCTCTTCGGCTGAGGTGAGAGATTGCGTGGTTGGCAGCTCTGGAAGTTCAGTAGTGACGTCCACCGGTTCGTCTTCATCCCCCTTGTCTTCTTCAGAGAAGATTACCTACATGAACACAATGAAGACCAAGTTAGGTGTTGAGTAAGTGGACCAATATGAACTTGACAAAGACTGGATCAAAATACTTTGCACTCTTCAGTCATCCTATCAGAGTGCATCGATATTCTGGCCACCACCAGCATCGACAAGGTGCAAAAGACCACAGAAGCTTTTCAAACAGAACATAATTAATCAAAGTTGATGATAAACATCAAAGAAGTGACAAAACACATGAGCAACAGCATTTTGTGCCAGGGTCAAACTTTACGCACGCACACACTTCTTTGTATAAGCAAGTACCACCAACATTGACAGTTGGCACAGGTCAAAGCAATGTCACAGCATTCCAGATATGTCAGAAACAGCCAGATGTGCAGTGTATGACAAACTCATGCACGGGTCTCAGACAAAACAGACGCATTATGGATGGAGAATAGGCTTTCAAATGAAAAATGTCAGGTATTTTGACCCATCCTGTAGCATTGCATGAGCCATCTCATGACCACATGTGCCTAAGTCTGTTTGATCATGTTTATGCGTATGGACGTAAGTAAACGACATGAGTGCTGGTTTTCTGCTATGCGAGTGCAGGATTCAGAACTACGTTACTACTGAGGTAGGAAGAAAATTTGCTGCCTGCTACCGAGACCAGATCTTACCAAATTTGATCCCGGTGGTGTCACTACATTCTTGTTCTTGAGCAACTTCTTGAGCTCGAGGAATGCGAGTTCCTCCCTCTCCAGCTCGACTACGAGAGCGGGTGTCACCAAAGGCGCGGCCTTTCGCCCCTTGGTCTTGTTGCTCTGTTCTCCCTCCACTGGAATCTCATTGGTGTCATCGGTGTCTGCGATCTCATTGAGATGGTCCAAGTCGTTGGGCTCCGTGCTGTGATCTTCTGCAGTTGGAGGCTCGGGAGTGGTCGTGGTATCAAACTCATCGTACAGGTCCAGGATCCCGACGGCGCCTTCATTAACGTCGTCGTCGAGAGATTTTGCTGATGCAGCCACTGCTGAAGAGTCTCTTTCGAAGCGGTAGCTGCCCTGGAATGGTGGACTGAAGCCATTACTCCTAGGATTGATGGCTGAAGATGAGGGACCATAAGAAGGTTGACTTGGAATAGCCGCTCCCGAGGGTGATCCATACGAATCTGAACTTCCGGCTGAGATTGCCGAACTTGACGGTGATCCATAGGAGTCTGAGCTTCCGGTTGAAATTGCCGTTCCCGATGGCGATCCGTATGCGTCTGGACTTCCGGTTGAGATTGCCGAACCTGACGGTGATCCATAGGAGTCTGAGCTTCCGGTTGAGATTGCCGAACCTGACGGTGATCCATAGGAGTCTGGGCTTCCGGTTGAGATTGCCACTCCCGAGGGCGATCCATATGAATCTGGACTTCCGGTTGAGATTGCCGAACCTGACGGTGATCCATAGGAGTCTGGGCTTCCGGTCGAGATCGCCACTCCCGAGGGCGATCCATACGAATCCGGACTTCCGGCTGATATTGCCGAACCTGATGGTGAACCATAGGAGTCTGGACTTCCGGCTGAGATTGCCGGACCTGACGGTGACCCGTAGGAGTCTGGACTAGAACTACCGGGCGGAGAACCATAACTGGGCTGAGAGGATGATGCAGACGATCCGTAACTAGGAACTGCTCCTGAATCACCGGAACATCGTTTGCACCAAAAGACTGGCTGACAAATGGGGTCACCACACTTTTGCCTGAATGAAAAGATTTACTTCTGAGGTGGTCGGTGTGAACACTTGTGCTTCCGGCATTACCTGGGGATGGTCCTGCACTCCTGCCTGGGATTCCGGCTGCATTGCTGCCTGGGAATGCTCCTGCAATCCTGCTTCTGCTGCTGACTTGGGACACTCTGGCACTGCTGCCTGGGCACTTGCCGGCACTGGTGCTTGGGCACCGTCTGGCACTGCTGTCGGGGCACCGTCCGGCACTGTTGTCTAGGCACAGAGTGGCACTGCTGCGACTGTACCTGCTTGGCCTGCTGGACGCACTCCTGGCGAGGAATGGACGTGCACTTGACGTCCTCGACCTGCTTGGGCACGCTCACACAGTCTTGGCCGGGGAGCTGAAAGTGTGCACAAGAATGATTGACCATACGCAACTTGACCATCCGGGATGAAAACTTACCGTCTTGCATTCTTGTCGTGGCACTGATTGACAGGATTGTCTTGGGACGCTCCGACAACTCTGCCTCGGCTCTTGGATTGGCACGGACTGACAGTTCTGTTTAGGCACTTGTTGGCAACTCGATTTTGGCACCTTTGGAAAGAGAGAGAGAGAGTAAAAAAGCAATTCCTGGGCATCCGCTGACCTATGCTGGTGTTTCCTCCTACCTGCTGGCAATTTTGCTTCGGCACCTGCTGGCAGCTCTGCCTGGGCGCCGTCTGACACTCCTGCCTGGGCACTTTCTGGCACTGCTGCCTCGGCACCGTCTGGCACTTTTGCTTCGGTATCTGCTGGCACTGCTGCTTTGGCACCTCACGACATTGCTCCCTGGGGATTTCTTGACACTCTTGTCTCGTTGTCGGTCGGCAATCTTGCTTGGGCACTTGCCGACACCTTGGTTGCTTCTTCGTCTTCTTGACTGGTCGGCACTCCTTTCTTGGTACCTGAAATGCCAAGGTAAAGAAGGATTTTTTTTCGCCATTTTTGTTCTTCATTTATGTGCTCACCCTTTTGCAGTTGTATCTGGGGATCTGAGTACACTTTTCCTTCTTCTCAGCCTTGTTGCACTTTCGTACGGGAGAATCAAAGCACTGAGGAATGGAGAAAAACGTGAGGGAGAAGTGCGGAGATTGTTCAAGATCGTCCTTGTTCTCACCACTTCGTCCTCAATCTCCCTGCAGTGCGGGACTGCCACGGGGTCGCACCTCTCCTTGGGCACCTGCTTGCAGTCGTTGTCGCCGCCGGCGCCGTAAGTCCCTTGGCACTCGGTGACCACGGCCGTCGTGCACCTCTGCTCCCACTCGGTGGAACAACGTTCCTGCAACGTATCTACCTCGTCAGAGCTTATAAAGCACCCACTTAGAAGAAAGATATGTTGAGAGGTTTCGTTGACTGAAATTTCTTGGATCAGCACTTTTCTGCAAAAGATTGGTATAGAAGTGACTTCAAAAGCCGGTGTTTCAAATAATAAAACCCCGGGTTTTTAAGTCTCTCTCGTGGTCAACAATACGACTGCGATTGGATGGGCATTTTTATTAAAAAAACGAAACGAAACGAAAAGTAAGTATTTTCTTTGTTCCCGTATGGTTTCTGCATTGTCTACGCCACAGCTACCATAGTGCATCCACTCCATTGCAATAATGATCAGTAAGGTGAAGTCATGGAGTTTTTTGACTATGAGGCAGGCATTAAAACACTTTTCCTTTGATTACAGCACAAGTACAGTGGAACTCGCTTAATCGAGCACTCTCGGGACTGCGAAAAGTTTTGCAAAAGCACAATTGAGGGCGTTGATTTTGCTCCGTACTTTTGGGACCGGAACTTTCGCAATGACTACGTTTAAGCGTGTTCCCCTTTCGTACTAACTAATCTATAACTTCCGTAGTCATTAAAACCCATCGGTCTCTATTCAAGAAGTCAGACCTTGTTCGTGAGGGCTGTTCTTAATAGAGAATGGGATTTACTAACTTCAGTAGAGTAGATTCTCGATATTACAATACGAAAACATTGTCGTCATACCGAGAGCTGTCGAGTATATATGACAGTGTATAAACGTCGATTCGGTCAGTAGCAGCAAATCAAGAGCTTATTGGAATATCGATATAACGAGAATCCACTGTAGTTAGTACATCCCATCCTATATAAACTGGAGGTCTCTTCGTTTGACCCGCAGCCTTCACAGCTCACGGTCAGAACAAAGTCTGACCTCCAGAATTACGTCTTTGTCCGCGCCAAATCCAAATTTTGACCCTGCCCGCCATTTACGCACGAGATGCTCACCTGTTCAGCAACCCACTCAACCCGGATTTGACCCCTAAATGGGAACCCCAGCGTGACAACTCTGGTCTCCAATTCTCCAAAAGTTTTCGAATGTGGGAAACGGGAAAAAGAAATCTCAAATTTCCGGGGTGGATTGAAAATGCGAAATCCGGGACTAGGAAACCCTAGTGGCAACACCACAGCTGTAAGACATTTGTGAGTGCTGCGCTCGTTCGAGTGTGTTCGGTTCAGGGGAGGAAAATTAGCATTAGACACTGTTATAGTTCAGACAAGTCTCACTTTTAAAAGTAAGGGCACTTTTAACTCAAAGTCTTGAAACTCACACTGTGATGCCTACTTCTCTTATCAACTATAACTTTTGACTGGATTGAGCTGCAAAAGTAGTTCACAACCCTATGGGAAGTCAAAAGCTCCTCTATGACTGCCTGATATGCACTTTCGCTCTAGGACCACTCATATTTCCACTATATGGGAATAATGCTATGTACTGCAGCAGAGTTGATAACATAAAAGTTTGACTGCATTGTGAACAAATGAGTTGTTGGGGAGCAAAAGTGCATTTTAGTTCTTCTCCAAAGAAGATTCTAAGCTTTACCGAAGGGGTGGGTGGGTTGAACCATTTCTGTAGCTCGAAAGTTATGGCTGAAAAAGGGAGTGTGCACCACAAACACTTGTTGCACACAGCATATTGTAAAGCTTTAAGTGTCCATAGAAAACGGCCCCTGTTTTTGTAAGTGTTTTTATTGAAACTTGGGGTCCCAGGTCCAAGGTATGTTTTTTTCAAAGAGTTGTCCATTATCGGACTAGCCCCTAAGTCGATGCAGCAGGGATGTCAACTGCACTCAGACCGAAAAGAACAAAAAATCCTGGAAACCGCAGTCTTCCAGGGTGCTAACTTTGTCCTGCAATTAGGCAGGCGCCGCCATGTCATTAATCTTCCCCTGCTCCGCCAAAGGTTTTTTTTTTCAGTGGCTGCGAAATTGCCCACAAACATGTGTCTTAAATGCGAGGCCGCCGAAGACTCCTTGTGGACCTGATGAGGACAAATTTCCCAACGATCTTTCTCTCATCTCCTCCTCCCTCCTCGGTTGAGGAAGATTCAAGTCATATTTTTCGTTGCTGCCCGCACTGTTTTGATTGGGCCCACCTTTGAGGGAGCAGTGGAGGCCTGACCTTTACCATAAATTCAAATTTGTCTAGCTGTAGCATCATCATGGCAGGCAGGAGCTGCTTCCATCCTTCATTAGCGAGCCGCGCATGCAGTGAAAACAACATCCGATGGACAGGGAAGAGATTGCAGCGGGAGCAAATTATGCGAGACCTTGATCGACTTTAAGGCCTTGCAGATGCAATGAGACCCGGGGGGGGGGAGGTAGACTCTGCACTCATGCAAAATTGCTTGCGCAGTCACTGAGTGAAAAAAAAGAATTGCGAAAAAAAAGTGAAATGTCACCACCTTCTTCACTGTCTCGCATTTCTTCTCGAACGTGGTGAAGCACTCCTCTTCCACGCCGTCATCCACCCCGGTGCACTCGGTGTCGAATCCTTGTGAGCAGACCTGCGAAAGGGTTGGAGAAAGAACATTCATTCATTCACTCATTGATTGCAACCAAAATTCACACTCACTTGATCAAACGTCTCCGTGCATTCCTCCTCGTCCTCCTCCTCCTCCACCTCTTCGCACTCCTGCTCGTACGTGGTTTGACAATCTTGCTCAGTCACAGTGCGGCATTGCTGGAAAGGTAGAAAGTGCACGCAGCATCAATATTGAACTTTCCAAAGGTCAACTGATGCACCTTTTGGATGCACTTGAGAAAGACAGAAAATGGCAAGAGGCTCTTTATCAGTTGGTGGCTAAAACACCCTTGATGTTAGAGCCACTTGAACGAGGACTTTCAGGGTAATTTTCTCTCTGACCTTTCTTTGGCGACCAATGCTAATAACTTTGGCTCACAGAGTGCTTAAGTGGCAAAAAAAAGCCAGTCTTTTTTTTTCTTCCTTTGTCGAACCCTTCGTGCCAGAATGATTAGTGATTGCATAACGTTCATTTAATGAAGCCGGGACCCAAACAGAGCTCACCCATTTGGGTTTTGGCACACAGCACAACAGACAGCTCTCATTGGCTATTAGTAAATAGATTTTGTCAGATCAAGGAGTCTGTGCACGCAGGGGTCTTTACCAAAGGTCTCCTCTGGCAAAGCAATTGCGTCTGTGACCCTCTCGTCGTCAGCTCGCTCAAAAGAAACGGGCACAGCCCATTTTTCTACACACACCGCCCATCAAGTGCACTTGACGGAAGAACAGTTCTGTGGGAGAGGAACAAATAGCCAATAAATAATATTAGTCGTGCAAGCTGCAGTCACTGGAATAGGAGGGAGACGCTGGGTTGTGCGTGCAAAATCGCATCAAGTGCAAAGTGCAGCTCAACAACTGCGAGCAGCAAAGTCTGTCATCAGTCATCACTCATCAACAATGCACCCAGATGCATGTGTCTTCTCGTTGAGTGGATCACAAGAGAAATGACGCACGACTCAGTCACGGACAGCACCAGCAAGTTCCAGCTACAGTTGTGCGGAGGGTACAGGGTGGGCACGCAAACGCTGGGGAAGAAGTCACCAAGTCAGAAGTCAACCTTGACTTTCGGGTTGATAAAATGGACCTTTCGAGTTCTTTTCTCTCTCTCTCTCTCTGTCTGTCTATCGAACACTTTCAGATGAGATCGTTTTCTTCGGGTGAAGATTTTGCTATCGATGCCCACCCTGTATGTGCGTACGTACAGGGTGCCCCATAAGTCGTGTTCGAAAATACAATGGTGATATGAGACCCACTTTGACAGACAAATCGTTTCGCTTTAGCGCTGTGCCAGTGACTTAAACATCACGCACAGCTGTGACAGCTGGTCATCTTTCTTGAACGTTTGCCTTTTTTTCTTTGCCACCCTGTATCCATTTCTGCCGACGTGTTCGTGGTTGGAAGTGAACAAAATACATATGTGAAGTTTTCCTCGTTTTGATTGACTCCCGTTCCCATGCGCATTAATGCATGCGCATATGTGTACAATTGTACTCGTACGTGTACTCGTGTGCGTGCGTGCGTGCGTGCCAGGGCAAACTTCTGACTCGCGCGTTCATGAGGGTGGAACGCAAGGTCGGATTTGCGCGAATTTCGCCTTCACAATTAATGCTGGAGACAATTTGTCTAATCTAAAAGCTGCAGGAAGTGTGTTAGACATGACAAAAGACCCGTGTACACATGGTGGAATAACAATGAGTGTGGTTCCCCTCCTTCCCTTTTCTCCCCTCCATTACCTGTTCGGTGACCGTGGTGCACTCCTGCTCCGTCGTGGTCGTGCACTCCTCCTCCAGGGAGGTGGTGCACTGCTGCTCGTTGATGGTGGAGCACTGCTCCTCCTCCACGGTCTTGCACTGCTGCTCGTTTATCGTCTGGCACTCCTGCTCCACGGTCTGAGAGCACTCCTGGAGAGAGAGAGAGAAAAGCCATGGGTTGGGCACCATATGCAATTTGTTGATGCGAAACGGCCGAGATGTTCACCTCCTCAAAGGTCTGCGAGCACTGCTGCTCGTAGGTAGTCGAACACTTCTCCTCCGTCCTCGTCTCCACTATGGTCTCGCACACCTCCTCGTTTATCTGGTTGCACACCTGCTCATTCACAGTCTCGCACACCTGCAATGTTGTTCTCATTGTCGTGATTTTTTTCTTCTTTCTTACTTCGCCTGGGTGAGTTTATTCACCTGTTGGCTCTTTTGCGAGCACTGCTGCTCGTACTGCGTCATGTACTGCGTCTCACACTTCTGCTCATGCCGCGTCGTGCACAAGTTCTCGTACACCGTCTCGGTCACCGGCGAGCACTCCTGCTCGTTCACCGTGGAGCACTCTTGTTCCTAAGAGAGAGAGACAGAGAGGGAGAGAGAGAATGCGTCATGTCACGTCTCGAAGCCGTGCAAGTTGCAGTTGCACGCTGCAGGCAGTGCCCGCTCCCCACCTGAACGGTGTTGCATCGTTGCTCGTTGACGGTGTCACACTGCTGCTCACTGACGCTCTTGCACTGCTGCTCGAACACCGTCTCGTACCGAATCTCGCATTTCTAAACAGGATCAAAACAGATATGAAGGCATCATTAAAGTTGCCACCAACACGCACACGTTCTGTACGTA
>JAAUXU010047937.1_pt1 | contig 28915 bp, 29 predicted proteins | sample 7278151 | NCBI WGS metagenome assembly JAAUXU01 (sample SAMN14350113, study PRJNA611818) | marine sediment metagenome | isolation source: surface marine sediment (1.8m) | place: French Polynesia: Moorea | collected 2018-08
GGCTCCGGAAGACGAGGCTCCGGAAGACGAGGCTCCGGAAGACGAGGCTCCGGAAGACGAGGCTCCGGAAGACGAGGCTCCGGAAGACGAGGCTCCGGAAGACGAGGCTCCAGAAGAAGAGGTTGAGGAAGAAAGGGAAGAAGATGACAAGGAGGAAAAAACAAAAGGAAAAAGAAGAGAAAAGAAGTGGAAAAAGAGGAGGAAAAAGAAGCAAAAGTGGAGAATGACGCGTCCGTTGACAATTTTTTTGAGGTCAGTTTACTCAAATTGTTAAACGAAGACTATTCACAGGTTTTGCTCTATACAGAGGAAGGAAAAATGAAATCTAAAAATCCCCGCAAACAGCAGGATAGCAGCTTGATACAAACAGCATTTCATGCTATACCGATTTTCGTACTGTACTCGAGGTCGTTGCGTAGGTTTTGCCTACAATATTAGCTTTGCTCTTTTTTCTACCTAAGTGCTAGTTCTTGGCCACAGACGTCTTTCAGTGCACTGCAGTGCCTTTGGCTGGATAAAACACAAGCATGCAATTTCATTGTGAATATGCGAAATTGCTGTACTCATTCATTTGTTGCTTTCAAACACGGGAATGTGAAATGCGAAATGAGCAGTTGGTTGCTCGCGTGCTAAAATGCAAGTCGGGGACTTGAGTTGTTTGCATGTTTCATGCTCCAGTAATTAAAGGGGCTAAAACTGCAGCCTTCACCGTGAAAGTCGCAGGAAAAAGCGTTTTTCCTTACGAGCTTTGTCCTCAGTGCTCCATTCTGCGTATCGGCTGCAGCTAGGTACAACTTCTTTCCTAGGAGTAGAGTTGAGTCATTCCAAGCAGTCATACTCAATTCATCACAATCGAGTTCCAAAAATACACCTTGCAACGGATACAAAGATCACTTTTCAAGAACCGATAGAAATGAACAGTACAGTAGCAGCCAGATTTATGCAGTGCGCCTCAGTTGTGATATGCAATCTATTGTACAAGACGCGAGGGCCGTTTGTATGTCTGTCAGACACACGCACACACACGCACACACACGCACATACACACACACATAGCAGTTTACCCGCATAATTTTTCCTACCAAATAATGTGGGTAGCGGGTAAGCGTTCGTCACGTGTAAAGGGGATTTCTGGACACTCCTCCGAGTTGTGAGGGGTGACTTTTAGGGTGATTTGCGGCGGGTACGAGTCACTCAGACTTGATGAGAATGAATGCAGGGGTTAGCGATGATGCATGCTGTATGCATTTGATAGAATGCAAGGGGGGAGGACGATGCCAGGGTATTATTGTGATATGCAGACCAGCGAAAGTAGTGCTTTGTGTCAGTGTTTCTCTCACAAATTTCCAAAGTTTTCTCAGGTTAGGAGATCTGCCCTTCGTCAACCCCCCTCCCTACCCCATCCAATTGAGGCAGGTGCTGCCACAGTGGCTGCCCATAGCTCCTCAAAGGAGTTATAGTATTGTTGGCCCTGTTAAGCTGCCTGAAAAGTATAATTTTATGATGAGTGAATTTGTGTGATAAACTTCTGGGATCTGGGAGGGGGAAACACACTGGTCAAGTTAACAGTCCCATAAGTGTGCCAGCCCACTATCAGCAGGCTAACCTCAAAGCGTTTTGCTTCTTTCCCTATGCTTGACTTTAGAGATACTTTACGAATGGCAGGGTTGACAGACCTTTATGGGCGTTGTACAAAGTACATCATGATGAGCACATTGATAAGAGCATTTCACTCTAACTGCGTTTGCAGATCATAGCGCTCTGTATGAATTGACTATGATTAAGTGATGAAGGTTTTGCTGCTGTCATACATTAGGGTACGATTTGGTAGTATCGTTGTTTTCCACTTAAGGATGGTGGACATTCAAGGGTAATGTTCACGATTCGTAGACCGTGGATGTTGCTACATTTGTTGTCGCATTGATACGTTTTTGCGCAACATTGTAATTTTAAAAATGAGCATGATGAAGCACTATCATCTTCTGCCATTTTCTATACCACGTGAACTTGCGGGCAAATGTTCAACACTGATTTTATTTTTTCAATTAGGAAGAAATTTATTTGAGGTGTTGAAGTAACGGTGCAAAGTCTGCATCAAAAATTCACTACAGCAGTCATTGCTAAGAAGGTCATTTTCATGGCATTGATAATTGCTAAGATCACATAGCAGAAAATATCTGGTGAGTGGCCATGACTATCTGTTTGCAGAAAGCATCTGAACTCTCCAAGATCACTGATGAGGCCTCTCAAGCTGTGACGCCTCGACTTGATGACCCTGCTTTTGGCTTCCTCAACCTTGAACAAGACATAGGGGATCCATTGAAAGTTGTAGTTGCACATGGAGGAAGATGAACAAGAGCTTTGTTCTCAAATAGGTTGAAGCAAGTTGCCATGTAAACTTTTGAAGTCTCTAACTTTTACAGTTCTGCAACCAGATGACTAAAATTGTGGCATAACATTTCAGAGCTATGCCAATGAAACGCCATCAATCATGGGGCTGACTCAAGGCCATCATCCTCTGCCTCCTCACTCTTCTCTTGATCCCGCCAAACACAGCTTCTAGCCATGAAGACTCCTTGATGCATTTCTTGGTCCAGTGAACAATAAAGAGAGTGGCCATGATGTTTCTTACCTCCTGCTTGCTGAGGCTGTCCAAAGCCATGTTTAAGGTCCAAATTTTGGCCCTTGACCTTGGCATGCGTAGAAGACATTAGCAGGCTTCATTTGAGGTCATAAAATTGACTGCATCTGTCATTTCAAAATTGTTCAGGTCAGTCTAAAAAATGTGAGTACGAGAAATGTGTTCAGCAACAGACCTTACTAATAGAGCTCCATCTGTGACCTCCCTGTGTGAGTGTCTGAAAGCTGTTGAGACTTTGAGGCAATACTGACAAAGACTGTGACAACTTTGAAGCAAGAGACTTAAACATTTTGAGTCTCAATGGGCTCGACAAGGCTAGATCTCAGTCCAAGATAATCCACTTGTTTCCCTTAATAAAAGAAATTTAATGTCACCGAATACCTTCGACAATTCATTTCTCCAGGGAGCACTGAAGATCAGCAGGCAAAAGTGATGTTGCTTTAGCGCTGTGTATAAACATGCGCTATATAAAAATGGCCGTGACTTGCACCTCCTGGACTTAACAGCTCTACGGTTACTGCTACTGCTTTCTTCTGCACCTAAAAATACAAAAAAAACCCAAATGCCTAAAACCTCGTGAAGATTTCTGCTCATAACATTCAGCCCCAGGGCCAACCTTGATTGTATGTGAAAATTCCAATTATATAAACTTTACCCTGCTGACGCAGGGTGCTTATATAAACGAGGTTCTAGTATTTAGATGCCAGGATAGGAGGACGCGTATAATAAGGATCAATTTCACTGGTCCCCAAATTATCCTGATATCCGTTCTACGGTGTACTAGAGTCAACTAATACACACGGTACAAATTTATGGCATGTTGAAGGATCCCAAATTGCCAAATAAGAAAATGTCCCCGGAGGTGGGAGTGGAGGAAGAATGCCAGCCTTGAGACTCGACTTGGAGGTATGGCATTCCGATTCCACCTCGTGCTTGTCACGGATATGGACTCAGCACATGTACGTCCAGAGTCCTATAAGTTGCGCGTCCCCCTTGCCAGAGCTTTTCAGAAAGCTGTTCAGTAAATAAGTCTTGGCCAGGCGATTCTTCTTTTTACTCTTTTTTGAGGGATGGAGGCTTACGGAGAGAGGAAATGAAAGACGGCAGGAGCCTGAGGGAGGACCAAGAAAGTCTTTCTCTCGCTCACACTCACCTAAGTCTTTCCTAGGAGGAAAATCAACTCCATTTCTTTCCCTGTATAGTAAGAATAGGTAGAGAGGAAATAGCCATTTTTTGTCTACTCACAGCAACATGAAAAAGTGACTCATCAGCTGTGTCCACAGAGAAACCCATGAAAAAATGAGCTGAAGTGCGTTGAAGCAGAATGTGTGACAAGGAAGAAGATCACTTACGCAGGGTCGAGGCCACAGACCGGGCCTGAAGATCGCCGGTTCTCATGGGGGTTCTTTGAATACCACTCCGATGGTCGCCACTGGAACAAAGAGGTTTTCAAAAAGTTTAGCTTTCTTGTCGTGTGAGCATGAATATTTTTTTGCCGTAGACATGTAATGGCTGCTCTAGCTTTTGTGCCACTAAATGCAGCAGCAATGACGTCGACCATGAAACTTTTATGGGAGTAACATAACAAGGCACTATGCAATATCATGTAGCCGGATCGAAGAAAAAAACTGGCTTTCCAGTTTAAGGAAGCTTCACTTTTTAATGCTACTTCTGATAGAACGGGATAAAACAAGGTGGTGAATTTAGACGTTTGGGATTTTGAAGAAGTGCGCGGAGCAGTTGAGAAAACATTTGGGAATGCGCTACGAGCGGGTCTGTTCAATTCCACTATACTGCACATATTTGTAGTCCAAACCTGGAAAAAAAGTTATCAGATATGCACAAAAGGTTCTCTCCTCACCCAGTTGCTTCTTGGAGTCGATCCTCCGACACCGTCTCCATCGCCTACCTTGGAGCACTCGGCCTTGGGACTCTGCACGCATCCCGCGCGGTCCTTGCGTATGCAGCAGGCCGTGTCTCTCTCCTTGATGCGTTCCTCCTTGATGGCGCGATCCAGAACCTCGTCCCAGCGCATGCAGGGCGCGTACTTGGCTCCCAGGTGGATCAGAGCAGTCTGAAAAGAGTCGAGAACAACTTTCTCAGCACTTGCTAAACATTGGCGAATCCTCCAAGTTAGAGGGAAAGAAGAATCACGACTTTCATGCCACGAGCAGAACTCTTTTCTTCCTTCTTTCCTTTTGACCCACTTTCAGTCCCCCTCCATCCTCGCAGGATTTCTCCTTCATACGCCAAGAAGCGATTTCTTTCTTTATTACGTTAAGGAGCTTCATCCAAAGACATCCCTCTCTTGGCAAAGTTGTTGACTCAGTGTCGGATTAACAGAGGTCGTGCCCAACTTTGGTCTTACCGCACTAGGACCGATCCAAAAATTTGCTGGTTCCAGATGACCGACGGGTTCCAGTTCCAAGTTGGTCACCAAAACCTGGAAAAAAAGATGACGCCATTGACAGAAATAGAAGAACAGAGTTAAGTGTCAATACGTTATAATGTAAGGATCCTTTGACAACTATAAGGGTCACTGTCGAAAGTACCGACGCAAATTAACATTTTTGAGCATTGACGGATAAGCTTTCGAGGATGAATTTGACTAGTCCCAACGTGATCTTTAGATCTGTTGTAGGGAGTACCAAGACTGGGCGGATCTTGGTTCTGCTGAAAGCTAACAATGGCTCAGCTATTTCGAGCCATCTGGAAGACAAGGTGAAAGGGACCCCTGGAACTAAGGGTGCCGAGATCAAGGCCAAGTTGGGGTCTGTTCTGCTGAAAAAGTCACCTTCTACCTGTTCAAGGAGGCAGGGGACTTGTTAGACAAGACAGGGCTGCTCTCCCAGGTGGTCCTTTGATTTTTGATGTGGCAAATATAACGTTCACCACATGTTGCACATTGTCAACATGGAGAGGTCATCCATTAGTGCATCCTGACAGACCACAGGCTCAAAAAGAACTTTCCATGAACTGAAGTACTACAATGCCCTAGTACTATAAAAGTCCTTATTTTTTCATGGGGTTTCATCTCATTAGTCCTGGAAAACACTTACTATAACTATCGAATGATAATCTGTCAATGAGGATTTTTAATTTTGAATGTGTCATGGGAGTGGCTCTTCGCTTCATTAGGGAACGTGGTTTCGAGATGTCGAACAAGCTTGAAAACGTCTTTGCTCTCCGAGTTTCTTCACTAAAGTACAGCCAAATGGACTGCGGAGTCAATAAAGATTGGTAAAAACAGCTCCAGTTCTGCGTCTGATGGTTTAATCTTTCATTCTGGAAAAAGTCGATAACTGCAAGTTCATTGTAAATACGATACTTGAGAGACTGCAAGAGAATTGCGATTATCCGAAACTACTGTGCCAGCTGTTGGCAAATAAAAAATTGCTAGTGAATTTTTTCGAATTTCGTTTTCTTGCAGTACTCTGACAATGAGCCCATAATTGGTGATCGGTCGAATCAACTTTTTTCGTATTCCGGTCAGATCGAATTGTTCTGGGATTGCGGATCAGGATTGTCCAAAAAGGCACTTCCACCCTGATGCTATCAGAAGTGATCCCATCTGGACCAAACGCTTACCCATGATCTAACCGAAAGTCAATTAATTCGGTTAATCAAAGTCTCAGTCAGTATCAACAACGAGTGTTCAAGGCATGTGGACCGAAAATTAGCCGGCTACACTGACTTCTGGTTGAGGTTGGACACGCAATGGATCCCGAAACAGAAACATTTTCTTCTGCACCAACACACTAGAACAGGCCACAGCCTCAAAAGGTGGGCTGGGCCAGAGCTGCTGCAATCAGGTGGTGATATTTGGCAAGGTTAAATTTGAAGTTTTATTTGCCGAAGTGGAACACATGGAGTCCAGCTATCGATAAAATCATTTCCCTAGAAGTACCAAGTACTTTTGCAACAATTCCAAGACAAGCAAACTACGCTGCAACCACTGCTTGAACATCTTTTCATCCTCAATGTCTACATGGTCTCTTAGAGAAGTTCCTCCAAGCAGCCATGAAGTTATTGAGAAAAAGTTCACCATCACTTCCTCCTCACGGAGCAAGTCCAACCCAGGATCTGATCGTCTTCAGTTTGAGCTGTCAAGGAGAGAATTTTCTCCTCGTCAAGACACGTCAGCTTATCAAGTCTAAGAAGTCAGTTCTGAAGACATTCGCTACCTGTGCTCTTCCTTGATAAAATCAGGAATAAATCCCGGAACTATCTAGTCGACGTAATGCATGGCATCATTCTATTCAATATGAAGGTCTTGTGCAAGATGGATGGTGTCTTCATCAAGGCTGAAAAGGCCACCCTCGTTATGCTTGATGGTCTTCAGAATGAAGAGAACCTCTTCGAACAAACTACAGACATTTAACAGCATCCATTTTTGGAGAAGTGGTATGCCAATGTCATGGGACTGAGAGGCTACCTGCAGGACCCAGGAATATCTGTCTGTTCAAGATTGTAGAGATCACCAAGTGCAGAGTGTGTAAATATTGCAACTACCCTCTTCTTAAGGCTCTTCATCCACATCGAAAAACAGTGATGAGCAGGCATCAAATGATCCAGTTGACCCTCCCAAGAATAAAAGGACCAACTTTAGGAATTGTACAAAAGCACAAGGGTCAAAGGAAAAGTCTCCCAAGGACAACATGAGAATGATGCATCAAAAATCCTCCAATGCAATCTTGAAGCCAATCCTGCGACTCCTGAGACGCTCCAATCAGCTGTCACAACGGTGACAGTGATAAGCATTGAGCCATTGACTTCTATGGAACGGATTTCTTTGTTATGAAGCCGCGCACGGGTCTGAATGACGGTTTAGAATGGGTGCACTTTACTACGACAGTACCGCATTGAGTGTGCATTTCTGGCGCCAATTTGAGAATACCTGGCACTAGATTTAGAGAAAAAACTAGCACCAAATCGAGTGCATTTGACACAAAAAAGTTGTAAAAAAATTTCTAGCACCAATGTGAGTTTCCAGAACAGTAAATAGGATCCTGACCCCCCTAAAAGCTTGTGATAACTGGTAAGTGTCATCACATCAACATAGCCTGACCTAACTGTGGCTGACCTGGTGCCCAGGGTTCATTCATTTTCTTGTCGCAATGATTTTACCATGCCTGGAATTTTAGCGACTTTGTCAGTCACTGCAGTGTCAAAGTACAGAAAGTGACCATCTATGAGAAAAGCCTTGTCTCAACACCCTACGCTATGGTCATTTAATCTCCAACTGCATCCTACCGTTCTCCTGTCCCCCACACATTGGTTGAGACAAAGCGGACGCTGCTGCTGCTTCTCTCGCAGTTCCCTTTCAGGCAATAGGACTTGCCATGCCTTCAAAGAAAGTTAGGAAAGAAAATAAGGCGGCGCGGCCAGGCCTTGTAAGGCCTTCCTTCGCATGAGAACTTGCGGTGCTAAATGCACGTATGTACTCTATGGCCGCAGTACGCAGTAAGCGTGGTATGTACTGAAGTACAATATTTGAAGAGAGCGGGGTAGAGAAAGAACGAGGTCTTGCTTTTTTCTTGGCGAGGACGCAGAGTTGCTCTGTACCACTACTTATGACCACAGCTAAGGCTTTCTGAATGCGATCGCTGGTTGGAAAGTCTGAATGGATGACACGGCGAGACTTAAGCAGTCCATTAATGTGGCGTCATACGCACGCACCAAGTCCACCCGCTGGTCGCAGTGACTCACCATAGAAGTCTTCTTATAGAGGTCCACCCCGACGGGTCCAAAGCCGTAGGCGAGCACGGAGGTGAGGAGCACGAGCACCTGGACTGTGGTGACCCAGTAAGTAAAGTAGGGTCTGTGATCGACAGCGTTTCCACCGAGTTTACTCCGACGATTCGATACCGCTCGGCGGTTGCGCCGGGCACGCCCGTTGAGGGCCCGCCCAACGACGCCCATCCCGTGCTTGCGCCGGTCAGAATTGTCGAAGGCCGAGTCCAGTAGTCTGGGGAAGGAAAGAGAAATATGCCAATGAAGGCAATATGGTCTGAAATTGCTCTAGTCAAGCCTTTGAACCTGTTCCATATCCTAGAGGCTCCAACGTCAGAGGACATCCTTGGCAGATCTCCTGCGCCGCCGCCTCCTGTGACGGACGTTGCACCACCCTCACCAGCATGATGGCGCTGCCAGTTGCCCAACCGGCTGAAAGAAGTAGAAATTACTAGTGCTGTATTTCACTCCGTGCAGAGTCGGATCACGAATCACTCGAGTCTTGGTGATTCGTCTACCATTTTTGCGGATTCAGAAATGAATCCAGTGCATGTGTCTGATCCGAATCAGTCAGAAAAGAGCAGTTTCAATAATCACACCAAAACCATCACTCTTATCTCACCCATATAAGCCCTAAAAAGTGCTAGATTCATTGTGTGTTTGCTTCTGTCTGTGGGTCGGCACCACTCATCTCTGGACCAATAATCCCCAAACTTACCGTCCACGCACACCCTAACAATCGCCCGAGGAGTCGTCGCTACGATCGCCGTTTGAGTTCAACCTCGCCCCCACCCTCGCCCTCACCCTTACCATCGCCCTCGCCGTTGCTACGACTGTCGCAAATGTAAGTTCACACAGTCCTCGCACTTCGCCCAGTTCACGCCCTTCGCGCAATCCACAATTTACGCCGGACAGACGGACAGACAGACGGACAGACAGACAGACACACACGCTCACATACACACACGCACACATACACACACGCGCACATACACACACGCACACATACACACACGCACACATACACACACGCACACATACACGCACACATACACATACACACACGCACACGCACACATACACACACGCACACATACACACACGCTCACATACACACACGCACACACACAGACGTACATGCAGCCCTCTCGCTCTATGTAATAGATTCACGTCGAGTCGAGTCATTTGCCACATCTGTCCTAGTCAACTTGAGTCAAAATTCCTTTCTACAAATCGGAGATGAGTCAGAGTCGTGATCAGAGAACTGGATTAATCGTAATTTGAGTCAGAGTCATTTTTGGGTGTGTCAATATCACGTTGGAAATAACCCCGTGCCGGCGTCGAAAATGTGTCAAAATCACGATTTCTTTCCATACAGCTCGCCTCGTTCGGAGGTTTCTACCTCCAATGAAAAGACTTGGCATTATAACACCAAGAGAAAGGAACGCAACATTGTGCTTCTACTTTCATTTACTCACTCACACAATACACACAGTACCTACGGACGGACGGACAGTAGAACAGAAAAATTGCCCCTTTTTTTACCTCGCCACAATAGTACGCGTACAGTAGTTCTCAAAGCCTAAAGAGTCAATCAATCGGTAGATTTATGTTCGCTCGCTCGTCCTGTCTTTTCCCTCAAGCGCTTTGAGACAGGGGGGAAAAGAAAAAATCGAGAGCCCGGCCAGCCAACGCTGGCCTCAGCTAGGTAGGAAAGCAGGCCTGAAGGCCTATAGAGCTCTACTGCAGCAGCCCTTTATCTGAGGAGGTGCCTCTAAACCGCCATCTTGCATAATGAAGAGAAGGATGGGTAGGATTTAAGGACCTTAATATAAGAGTTCTGGCAGACGTAAGTGGAGCTGGCGTTTGCTTACCTGTAGGGGTCTGCGGAGTATGGCAACCTCTTGCCCGCCTGTGGCATCCCTAGATTATCCCCGTCGCAGTTCGGTCGAGTGAAGAATACCTGCAGAATGATATAAATATAAAACACGGTTGTTCATGTACTAACGTAGTCCTAAAATCTTACTTCTTCTGCTGGACCCTCGCCATGCAAGTGATGACTTGATGGTGGTCTGGGGAGTGGCGGCGGGCAGACGGCCAAACCGCCCGTCTGCTCGGCTTGGTAGTAGGCGGCGATGCCGGTCGTCGAGGGCTGGTACGACCTGGACATGTCATGGTCTGTGACAATAGGGTGAATTGGCACCTGCCGAGTCATCAGTGACTGTGGGGGATTGAAGATAATGCGGTTATGAGAGACACAAGCTCAATAATCATGCCCAACTCACGTTAAGCATCCACATGATTCCTTGGCCCGTCATCTTGGAGATAGAGTCCTTGTTCCTGGGCGGCTTGGTGATCTTCAACACCATCTTGTCGCCCTCCTTCTCTGACGTGAGGTGACTACTCCGATAGCGAGTGCAGCCTTCACCGTACTGAGAAACGAAATTGGGCACTGACTAGCCAAGCTCAGCCAATCAGTAAAAGTATCCCTGTCTCACCTGCGCCCCATACACGGAGCCCGCAATAGGCCCGTGTTCCGGCTGCAGATATTCATCGCGGATGCCCCCGAACTTCTTGATGGCGAGGCGCTTGCGGCGGTCATTCCACACCTCGCGGCTGGAGGACTCAGTGTCGGCATCCACTCCAAAAAACCTGGCCGTACCACCCACAAAGAAACTGGAAAAGGGGCAGAGGAAAGATGAGAGTCTTCCTTAGGTAGCAAAAACACAATGTGTGTGTGAGGGGGGGGGGGCGCACGCGCTACGTATAGAAGAAATCTTCATCTCTTTCTTGCCTCCTCTCCTACTCAAGGTAATTTCCGATTTTCCTTCTATGAAAAGAAATAAGACTTCTACAGTAGAAGGTGCCCTCTCAGTAAATCAATGCTACTGTCAGAAGTTCTTGGCTCACGATAAGTCTTGGTTAAGAATAAATCTTGAGCCTTCCAAAATGGTCATAAACAGTTATTCTTCCATCCATTTCCATTGTATCTCAAAATATCGCATCGAGTCATTTCATATTCTGCTGTTCAGAGCCAATACAGCATGGATGACTCCGTGCGACGCCATGTTGAGTCAGCATGCGCAAAGGTTGCATGCTTAAATTATGAATTACTACGTAAATAGTAAAACTAATTTGCGTGTGTGCATATGAAACTGCAACCTTGACTTGAGGAGCCAACGCGTACTTACGTGCAGACCAGCACAAGAGAGTAACTAGTATGGCATGAAAGAGAAAGGTGTTCCCTCACTTTCTGACGGCCTTCTGCCAGTTGTTGACGACGACGGCGACCGGCGTGGTGGCGACGACGGCGGGTGGAAGGAAGGTGCCTTGAGGCGGCTGATTTAAAGCTGTCCCCAGAGCTGCTTGGCTACCGCCGTTGGGGCCACTGCCGTAGGTGACGAGAGCTCTAGTTACTGCAGGTCCTCTCGTTGCAGTGACCGAAGATGAAGTGAGTGCCTTGGGAGACGCTGAAGCAGCGACCCCCACCAACCCAGAAGAGGATGCGGCGGCGACACCGGGGCCGCCGGGCAATCGGGGACTGCCGGGTGGCGCCGGTACCGTTTTCCTGTGGGAGGAACAGGCAGACATGGATCGTCAGGTCCTTTCAGTACGTAATTTGCGTACCCTTATATTGCGTCTGGAGAAAGAGACTCATCAAGTAAACTGCCTCCAACAATTTGTCCATCTTTCTTGAGAATATCAAATATCTCCTATTCAGGTTTTCTTGGGAACAAAAGTGCAACACCAAACAAATGCGCAGCTCCTCCATGGCTGCAATCTCACTCGTGCTTTTCTTCCAGCTGCAGTTACAATCAGCCGCTGAGGATAGCAATTTCGCTTTTTCCATTTTTGTAAAAGGTCCCCAACTTTGGTGCGCACGCAAGTTGCTGCATGTAGCATTTTGCCTCACACACTCATGTATGCACTCATAACATAAATGTAATACAAGAATTTGACTATGTACTGCGTGGGTATGCAATATCGGGGCCTCCTAAGCATAGACCTACTTTCCAGCGGGCATATCATGAGTAAATAGTGAGCTCGAGAACACGAAAAGTCCTCTTTCCTTTGTCTACTTAGTAGGGGCTTAATGAAAATTGCTCTCGCCGGGTGCCATGTCTAATTTTGCAGACATTCTCCCAGCATTGCGTGTCTGCAAGGAAAGGGACGCCATGAAAGCAAACGCTGCTACTGCGATAATCACCCCTAACAATGGGTCTCCAGCATTTAGCATTTCATTTCTATCTGGAACGACTGCTCAAAAGGCAAAATGCAGCAGTCACAGCAGCTTAAAAAGGTGATGGATACCAAAGAGGACTGCAAAATGAAGCGATTGCTAGGTTATTAGCTACAGCTTCAGAAAAAGACAAGAGCCATGCAGAGGACACGGACGTGCGCTCCCTTGCAAATGTGAGTGATCCTTTGCGAATGAGCAGAAATTGAAGGTTGCACGCAATGCACTATGTTGAAAAGTCTTGCAACATTTTTTTATTCTTACGTGCATGCATGCATGCATGCATGCATGCATATCTTGCGTGCGGAGAAAACCAAACTCCTGTCACTGCAACTGGTGACCGACGAAATGGACAAACGTGAAACCACGATGTGCGTCAATCGATGAGTCGCAACTGCCCCAATATTTGCCAAGCCTTAGCTTTTATGCAGGTCAGAAGAGATCCATGAAGGCTACGTCAACACTCATCAGCTGCTCATCGAAAGGCCCAAGGCCCGGAAAAAGAAGCACTGCCAAAATGGTCCTACTGTGAGTTAGATGAATAAGGCAGAGAATGCCGCCTGCTGCTGGGAAGTTCTTCTTTGACAAAAGATCTTCACAGTGGAACAGGCCTACGGGGCCTACACAACTGCGACAATGTTTTTATGATAGTTGACCTGCTTCAATCATTTCATATTAGTTCATGCTAGCAGCTTTTCAACTCAGTGCTGAGCAGCAAAGTATTAAATACAAACAAAGATAACACAGAGTGACAGATTTCTGAACCGAGATGCAGCTCCTCAACCGCTACCAATGGAAAAGAAGCTCTACATATCAAGGTTGCTCAGAAAATGATCTAGACGCAACCAGCAACATCAGGGCAGGTGGAAAAGCTTGTAATTTTGGAGGCATTGTCATGGGGTTCCTGCACTTTTTTGAACCGAAAATGCAGACTACACTCAGCGTTCCAAATTTTTTGATTGTCTTGGCTCAACTTGATATTGAATGGATTGGTTTCAAAATTGCATAATTACAATTTTTTACTGCATAAATGCCAAATGGGATGGGGCTGTAACATCTTTCCACGATTAAGCGTGCACCATTGTACTTAAGCCATATTAATATCTGCCTTGAAGAGCTCTTACCAGTCTTTTCCGTCTAGGATGTCACCATCGTCTTCCGCCTGCTGTTGCGGCGGCGGCGGCGGCAAAGGCGGTTGGTCTTCCAAGAAGGGGTCCTTGACCGTTAAGGAGTCTCTCTTGGTGGCGTCGCTGGAACTCTTGTTGTTGTTGCTATTGCCGCTGAGCAGCGAGGCAGTGTCTTCGCAAAGGCTGGCAGCCTCTGATCTGCATTCGGACGCCGACGAGCTGACGGTGGCTCCCGCGGAACCAATGGTGGACTGCTGATTGAGGGGAGCGGCTGCGGCATTGTGACGACCACTTCCCACTCCATTGGCGTCCAGCAGGTCACACTTTGAGCTCTTGCGGGAAAGATTTTCCAGCTTGTTTATGCTGCTCTTGCTGGGCTCAGGCTTCTCCTTGCCGTCAGGGGGCTCACGAGTAAGTAGACTCAGAACCTCCTCCGACGAACGACCTAGCATAATGTCGGCGGTGTCACCACTACCGACAAGTCCGAGAGCATCCAAGTTGCGATCGGTGCTTCGAGACATGGCTCGTCCGCCTCCGCTGCCGCCAGGAATGAGGCCTCCCAGGGCTCCTGCAGCAGCCTCATGCGTCAAGGCAGTGACGCCTCCGGGACGGAAGTCGTCTGTGAAGTTTGCCAAGCTCCGACTGTCGTCAAAGGCTGTGTAAGAGGTGGTGAAAGGATTGCGACCATAATTATCGCCCACGCCGGCGCCGCACGCATTGCGTTGCTTCCTGCCGCGCAGGGTCACATAAGACTGAGTGCCTGATGAGAGACCTCGACCGCCGAGTAGCATCTCTTCGCGGTTGGGGCAACACACGTAGGGATCACCGGCAGCTGCTGCTCGGGCCACTTGTCTCTTGTTGGGGCGACGAAGAGCATGATTGACCGAATTGCGGTAGTAGTTTGAAGAGCCTCCCCCTGACGAAGTCGCCCCGCCGCTACCGTTGTCGATGACACTATCGATGTCCTGAATGGGGATTGGAACAAACTTGCCGTCACAAGTGCTGACGAAGCTGTATTGTTGCGTTGGGGGAGCCTGCGCTTGGGCATACGGCATTTCATATATGGCGTTGTGGTCGTGATCAAGGAGATCTTGCCGGCTGCTTGAGTGATGCTGTAAGTATTCTGCCTGCGCGGCCGCGGCCGCAGCCGCTGCGGCGGCCGCTTGTTGCCGCTGGGCCTCTCTAAATAACACAAACCCATGTTGGTCGCGCGGCGTTATGTTTCTTAACCGAAGCGTTCCTGAGGATCCACCGTTACCTGCCACCGACCGTGTGTGGTAGGGTGAGGATGACGAAGTCTTGTTGACGCCAGAGTCCAAATAGTAGCCGGACTCACGAGATCCGGAACGTGCACGACTACCGCCGCCGCTGCTGGAGGATGAATATGCGGCAGCAGCCGCCGCAGCCGCCGCATCTTGCTGCTGCTGTCTCGCCACGGCCGCCGCTTGTCGAGCAGCCTGTCTGTAATGGGGAGGCGGTTCTTGTACCGAGTAGTGGAAGTCTCTGGACTGTCCCAGTTGAGTGGCGCAACGTAGTTTCGCCGGATGGAAGTAGCGCTCGTCCCCGGCGCCCATGGCGGCACCGGAACCTGCTCCGCCGCCGCTACCTGCCCCGCCGTCAGAGAGCGATCCGCCGCCGCCGCCGGCACCACGGTTGTGCTGCTGGTCGGCGCCGTCGTTTGCTTCGGCGTTGCCGCTGCCTCCGCCCACTCGAGTGGCGGGAAACTCGCGTTCGCGGCCCTCTGGAGACTCCCTGGAGCGGCGGCGGTGATGGTGGTGTTGGTGATGCTGCCGCTCCTTTCGTGGTGAGAGACGGAGAAGTCGCTGTTGCTGTTGTCGCTCAGGCGAATTTGCGGCTGCTATCGTCAAGACGTCGTTGCTATTACTCTCCCTGCTGCTGCTCATGGCCCACTGGAACAGTTAGATTTTCCATCCTGAGGAAGTTTGCAGCTCTTGTTCTCCTGGAAGTCGGAAAAATCCATTTTAGACAGTGGTTTAGATCAAGCAACAAAAAGGCTATTACGTCACAGACACATTCGCATTATAGAGGACCCTGTGATATGTCATCCCCTCCGTATTGCGACATGATGCGTTCACGTGGTTCGCGACAAGCGCAGTATTAGACATACTGGTATCCTCCAGATACCCGGATATATATCCGGAGATTGCAATTTCTTTCTCATCAATTCGCTACTGTCTATGCCTTCAAATGTGCTTCGGGGTTGCAGTGCGATCGCTGCTTTAACGAGGGAGCAAGTAAAAAGTGAAGCAGTTGCCCTGCACCCCGCTTTTGTACTAACATAAAGTACTGCTTCGCTGGACATAAATCGGGTCAGGACAAACATGAAGGAAAAGGGCAAGAGTACCGATCGCAGGCCAAGCAGTCTGTCAAGATGTCTAGTCTAGCCAGCCGGGCCCGTCCTTTTCGTCAGCTGCCATAAGCTAGCCAGTCTCTCATGGGGTGGCCCCTCTATTGTATGTTCTGTTGAAACTAGCTTTTATGTCCGTGGCGCTACTGCCTATACAAGGCAGTAGAGAAAAGACATCCATGACATCTTGAAGGAAGGACAAACTTGTCTTCCTTACTTTATACACGAAGCAGAAAAGGGAAGAGCGCTCGATCCGATCTTTTTGATGCATTGTCAATCATAAGTAGAAAAATTCTGTTTTAGAAGGTGTTGTCACCTAGTTAACATTGGTTTCTAGTTAGCATTCCCCATTGGCAACAGCTGCACCTGTGCTAGGACTACAGAAGTTGCAGTGGGAGCAGGAGCAGCAGCTGTCGATTAGGACTCCAGTGTTCAGACGCCACTGAAATGAAGGATAGGCCCAGAGGAGCCCTCTTCCCCTTTCTGCTTTGTGCTTTATGAGGCAAATCAAATCAGAGTAGGGTAACCAGAATACCTTGCAAAACTGGCTCCGTTTTGACTTTACCTTGGACTCTCGGTCCAATTTATTGCGATGTGAGCTGAGTTCGACTCTAGTTCCATTCTCAGAGGCTCAGTAGACGTGCATGTCATGTGCAGAGAGCAGTGGTGTATGGTGCTGGTCAGATTTGGGGATTATGGAGCTTTCAAATGAAAGATCCCTACTCCCAGCGTGATGCAGTTGGATTGATATTTTAAAAGTGTTATATTCAATATCTTTTAAATCTTGTGAAGTCATTACACTTCGTATGAGAGAAGTTTGGAATCTCTACTGTCATCTAAAAATGTTGACGTACCTTCAGCTGCGTGTACTTGCTGTAAATCAACCCATTTCAGATCTCAGCTCAGCCTCAGATAGTCCTTTTGAAGGTGCTTTAAAATGACGCATGAATTATTATTTTGCTGGCAAACTAACACACGAGCCTCCACTTTCTGGCTAGATTGCTCTGGATAAAGTGGAACAAGTAGCATTCTTTGACGGGCCCTTCAAGGTGTGCACCGAAATGTGAAGCCAAGTATAAATGAGAACCTAATTTATGTCCGATTTTCTCTCGGCAAGAAAGCGGCAAGAAAGGCTTATTCTGAATCCGCGTGACGAGAGGAAAGTCCTAGGCCTCTTTTTGTTGGGTGTTGGGTCCGGGCTTGAATTCAGGTTTGGATTCAGGATTTGCCAACCGATGGGTAGAGTTCTATCTACAAAAAGCAATCACAATCAAATGTTACACAGTATTTTTTAATGCCAACTTCTTTGCCCCACTGGGTGTGAGTGTTGGGGAAGCCAAAGACAAAAAAGTTAAGCACAATCGAACTGTTTCTTCGCAATGTTCAAATGTGCACTTTTTGCATGGTCACGCTGTCAGTGCATTATCCAGCTTCCAGAAAAAGGAACTGCGAGGCTACAGCAAGAGAACATGAGGGCGAGTCCGCCCACTCCGTGAGCTTCACGCTCCATGTCGTGGGCACCACGGAGTGCATGGACTCATATTTTATATTGTACTTTAGTCTTTCACCCAAGCAATGCCGGGTTCCTCCGCTAGTGTGAAGCTAAATAAAACGCACCCTGTACAATGGCGTTAGTGCATTTTTTCTCGTTTTTCTCCCACCGACAAGACTAGTCTATTTCTACTATAAGCACTTTTTGTCCCTGATGGCGGCTTGGGTCTGAGGCTTGTATGCTTCCTCGTATCTACTCGGGGAGACAAAGATAGATGGTCGACGTGAGAGTGAGATGCATAGTAAACGAGGGGTGAATCCCCATCCAATCATCTCTCTTGCTTGATACCTATATCAAAGTCACATGACCGCCTTTTCCTTTTTATGCAACATAACGTAAGTGCTAAGATGACCTACTTTCCCCTCTCAGCACTCGCTGTACGTGGAGTTCTGCAACAAAAAAAAATAAAAAATAAAGCAGCTTTGTCCTGGTAGTGATATACGCAGCGGCCTTCAACTCTTCATTGCTCCTTCTTGCTCATAAAAGGTAAAGTGTACATGTTATCCTTTGTCCTCCAGCTCCCACGAGAAAAGAGTGGAATAGCTGGTACTCGTCTTTGTCGGCCAGGAAAAAAAGGTTTTCCTCAGGACGTGACCCGTGAAACGGTTTGGAAGGTCTGAGAAACTCCACCTTTCCTAAGTGGTATTATGCTGATAAAAGACTTGTTATTCTATTCAAAACCCTAAGTAATATATTACAAAAAACGCGGGACTGATGGAAAGATGCTCCTTGTTTTAGTTTCTGTCTGGCAGAAACTCTGTCCTCTTTAAAGTGATGCATCCGTATGCTGCTGCACTACACCTTGATATGCATGCATAAGAGTAGTATACTGAACAGCAGAGAGTATACTGCAGAGCAGGGAGAGAAACCCCTTGCAGCTGTGGAGCAGCTCAAAAGGGAAAGGATGGGAGCTCCTTTGCTTAACTCTGCTTTTATGCTGCCACTAAAGTCCTTGAAAAATTAGGCAGGATAACCTCAGGTGAAGAAAGAAAAATCCAGGACTTAGGAGCTCCTAAAGTACTTTTTCAAATCATTTATCTATCTATCCATATAAATATGAAAAAAGAGTGTTTTCTTTTCACAGGTAGACGTCACAATGGTGGGCCCAATTAACTTGCTATGCTGGTTGTCGATAGCCCAAGGTGTATAGATGTCGATTTAATTGCTAATTTGATTAGAAGTCTATAACTTTTTCAGCTCTTTTGGCTAATTTTGTCTGCCTAGCCTAAAAGTGAAACAAGAAGTTGTGGAAGGGCGAAACAAAAAGCAGCAGTGACCTTTTAGCCATTTGGCAAGCACTTGGCATGACGGGCAGAATTGGCAGGGGGTAGAGGGAAGGGGTGACAGGTAGTTGTGATTCAGAAAATGTCTTAGTCATGGCTTAAGAGGACAAGACTAAAAGTTGTCCATGTGTCAATGCGATCCAGGCGAGTTCTTGCCCACCTTGATTGCCGCCCACGGTAAGAGCAACTACATTTGGATGCAGGATGGAGTCAACTGTCATCCTGAAAACTTCGTTCAGGCATATCTCACATGCCATCTGGGATCAAGGGGATTCTGGCCAAATTTGTGGTAGCTGCCTGACTCACCGTTACTGAATCCTTTGGAATCCAGTGTTAGAGAGCACATGGACGAAGAGGCCTGTGGCAGTCACAGATCATCTGTTGCTGACCTCAAGTCCTCAGTCGACAAGGTCGTGTGGTTTCCTACAGTATGTCCAGGGAGTCCATCAGCTTCAATTGCGCCTCCTTCAGGAAGTAACTGAAGGCGATCGCAGCCACCATTAGTGGCAATGTCGGGAGCTACATCCGTCTTTACACTAGTCTCTCATATGCAAGTCAATAATAAGACGTCCAACTTCAACCTGATATCCAATGTTCTTTTTCCGTTTCTTTCGCTTCGTGCTCACAGACTTATGCCAAACCCAGTATGACAAACCCGATATAAGTACTTGACATGCTACTGCCCCGGTATCAATCCCCGAAGGAAGCACAAGGATAAGTAGCACAAGGGCATCGCTGACTGACCTTACGCTGCGAGACTATTGTCTGATGTGATGATAATCATTTCATCTTGATGCAAAAGAGCCCAACTGCCAACGTGACAAAATCATTTTGCAGTGAGTGATATGGATGAGGGAGCACATAATTCATGCTATATGGTGCAGCGCTAGAGCCCTGACAGCATTTTGCTCCCGAGGACTGTATAATGGCCAGTGATGGCACAGTGATACCATCTCTCTGGACCCTAGCACGGACATGGATTTGCACCCAGGATTGATGCCAACTATGTTCTGAACACCCAGGTGTTCCTGGGTTAAACCAAAGTCAGGATGCTGTGTTTCTTGCATCAACAGGATACCGTCTGACCTCAGGATATCAACCTCTATCAGAATCTGTAGCGACAAGGTGGCTGGCATGGCTTGTGAGGAGTCTGTCGCAAACCTCTAGACTTCGTGAAAGCAAATCAATACCACCTGGTGCCTGCTGGGTGCTGAATGTGTCTAGAAAGCCACTTGCACAGGCTGCGCCTATTTTCACCACCAGTAGCGTCAAGATTGAAAAACTATAAAGATATGAGATGAGGAGGAAAATAATGATCCTGTGATAGTTTTTAAGTACCATCACACCGTTTTTAAGTTATTTGGTATTAGGGTGTATGAGAATCTTGTCCAGATACATGCAATGTGTGGAACCTTGACTGAGAGGAGTCAACACTTTGTTCTTGAAACCAGTGGCAGTGTCCTTGGTCATTTCACGTGGATGAAGCCTGGCATAAAAGTTTTGCCTGTGGATTGGAGCAAGTTCCACAATAGGTATCTGATTATTTCCAGTGTGGCACACCAAAGCAAAGCAACTAGTAACGGTGATGGGGCAGATATTGGAGGGAACCTTGACGGAACTAAATAGGACTAAAGTCTGGTCAGATCATGCTCAGGCAGGTTAGGCTTAAAAAATATTTCCAGGCCCTGCTGGACCGACTTAAAAGGTACTATTGTTTTCACTAAAAAAGTGAATATAACAGTTCTTATGTTCTTGATTGCAAGGTTACCATTTACTTTGGTTTTAAGCCAAAAATATGCAAACAAGGCAAAAAACCCAGTGAATATGCAAGAGATTCATTCAATTCAGTCAACTCAAATTGGAATGATTGAAGAAGTTTCTTATGTTTAAATTTACTTTTAATTTTTTTTCCAGCCTGTCGTGTTGGCACCCAATGCATATTTTCTGTCTAGGTTTGTAGTCTAACTTCTGTCGAATCAGAAACGAAGTTCACCATTTTGGCAATAACAGACTTTTTAACAAAATGCCCCCTTCGTCCAAGTTCACTTTGCTAACTTTATACAATTGTACAATAGCCACACAACTACTTTAACTATCGCTCTTTCTTTCCCATTAAAGTACTAGAAGTAAGAATCCAAGAAAGAAAAAGAGACGATCTCTTTTCTCAGACTAGAACGGGAGAAAAGGGGGTATTTAAGTTTTGGGTGTGTCTGGCATCGACTTTTTTGACCTCCCTCAAACTCGAATTGGAAACACTACCCCGCTGTCACTGTAAGCAATCTCCATTGTACCTAGTTTTTGCCATTGTGATGACATGGAGCAACGCAAAAACTGCTTCCTTTGGTTAGCGCCAGAGATGAGACCCTTTCAATGTCAAAGCGGCATGCGGTGAGCTCGGCCTTCTGTGAAGGTTTGTCCTCTGAAAATTGGACCTCGTGGAAGATTCGTCGGCCCAAGGACAAGTCCTCAGAAAACCGGACCTTTCCGTTCATTGGCTGCAAAAGCTGGACAGTTCTGAGGACTCGGCCTTTGTTCCTTTTATGCTGCAGACAACATGAGGAAAGTCTCCAAACTGGGGCATCGTGTCATCGTGTATGATTTCTGCGCCTAAGTTTTATCAGGTAATAGCACCATCTAGAACAGTGACACCCAACAAAACTTAGACTATTTATCCCCACATATAACCTCATCTAGATTAGAGACATTTTGTGACGGACTTCAACAGAAATTTTGCTACAGGTTTTCACAATATTGAACTCAAATTCTTCAAAATGCGCTTTGTTTCTGCCCTGCATTGCCTCCAGTCTCGGTCGGAAGGAGGCCCTGCACATCATCACTACGTAATCCTTCAATATCTCCTCCCATTCCTCTTCCACGCCTTCAGGGATGCAACAGTAGGTGCGGAGCAGCAGAGGTCGTCCCCCAATGATGCCTCAGATTCCATAACCAAGGGGATAGAGTGAGATATGGACTTGAAGGTGGCCGCATCAACCATTGCCACAACATGTGCCAACTTCTCATTGTTCTCCAGTCTTTTGTGCGTGCAGTCTTATTAAATGGGACGCTGTCTTCTTGTAAACAGAAACTGCCTTGTGGACCATTGATGTGCATGCAGGACTTTCTCAAGCAGTCATCTGTACTGAAGTGAGACTGCAATCAAACCAGGGATGTGGCATCGGTTGCCAATCAGTTGCGATCACACCAGGGATCATGGAAGAAGCGGGGTGCTTCGGGCCAACGATGGGAGGGATGTCCTCAGCTTGGCAGGCTAGGCATTGGACATTTCTGCTTTTCTGAGCCTGATCCACAGTCCATATTTTCTTCTTGGAGAAAGTGTAAATGGTGGACTTTTTTGAGGCAGTTCCACAGCCTGGTCTCATTGGTGACCCTGGTGGACATATCGGTGATATGGATTGGAGTTGGTAAAGCCAGTGTAGCTCTTAAGGTCTAGGTCTTGTGTGCCTCTCCTGACTGCCTGCCTCCCAATCCCAAGGTCCTTGGCAAGCACTCAAAGGTATCTCTTAAGTCACATGCAGCTCTTGGGGCCAGCTGCCACCTTTGTCGAGATTTGACCAGACCCTCTGCTGTGTCTTTCACTCTGCAGCTTCCCCGCAACACTGCCACATTCTGTTAGTGTCTCGTTGATGTTGTAAACTGTTACCCTCGAACAACCAACAATGCATGCAATATCTTCTATACCAACTAGGGCATGAAGAGAGGCCAAGGATATGTTTGTTGCCTCCTGGCATCCAAGACATAGGTAGAGTGATATTGCACAGCAACAATAATAAACTCTTGGTGGTACAGCCTTCTCTACAACTTAGGATAGAAACATCAAAGCAGGAATTTAAACTGAACAAGCTACAGCGTAAGGTCTAAGTTTTGGTGGGTCGCAAGGTACTATCAAGATAAATTACTGAGATGGGAAAGAACCCAGTATTTCCACCTTTCTGTCAGATTCCTCTGTATGGCATTCGTACAGATTCCAAGTTCACCCCTGCCTTATACACGTAGGTACAGGTATGGGTAGTTCGGGTCCTCAGGGTGGGTATGGTGGATGGTGGGCCTCCTACCACGTGCTGTGGTAGGAGCTGGTGATCCCTTCTTTAGGGACATCTGCTACTGGGCATTCATTTTAGGTCTGTGGAAAACTACTATCGATGATGATGTATTGGAGGCCTTCAAGCATTCGAAGAAACTGACACCATTACTAATTTTTGTTCCTCTGACGGAAGATGTGTGATCCTAAGTGCAGCCTTCATGGACAGGCCAAGGTTGTCATTTACGACCTGGTGGGCTGACCAACTAGTGAGACCAAACTCCTCTATGATCTCATAGTGATCAAGCAGTCACATTCCACAAAGATTCACAATGGTCTCAGGTGTCCAACAGGCCCGCTGACCTTTTCTTTTTAGTTGGAGGCATAATTTTCACCTCTGGCATAGGTCGCATCCTCCACACTTGGCCCCTGGAGAGCCAGACATCCTTCAGGTGACAGGAATCCATTTCTTTTCTGATCGCTTTTGGAGGCCTAGCTCAGGTTGCCAGACGAGCAACCTCAAGTCATGTGCGTGTTACTCAGGAAAGAGAAGTTGTTGTTGGAAAGAGTCAGCTGTGTACTGTTTACACAGGTGGGATTTACTCACGGTGTGATAACTTTTGGCTTTTTGTATGACATCACAATTGTTGGAAATATTCATGAGATGCATCATTGTTTCATGACCCAGTCAAAGAACATGTCTCATTTTGACGTTAATGCCACTTGCATTCACTTCCTCAAGCACCTGGTGCATTAAATTGGGGACTACTACGGCCAAAAAGGTGGAGTTGAAATCAAAGGAACTGTGAACGAACTCACTTTCGATCACTGTGGACTGTTTCATTATTTTAATCTTTCTACGCAGAGAGTGTAAATCAAGAACTTCACGGTTGCAAATGTCTTGATGCACTTTGTGTACGCGAATGCACACTCTTTTCTGCAAAGGTGGACTTTGTTGTGACTCTCAGTGCACAATGCATCTGAGATCAGCACACTCATTATTAGTTCTGTATCATATTTCTCTTTTGTCTACATGCCCATTGACTGAACACCAATAGTTTCGGCCAACTCGGCAACACTTGAGCAATGCAGCTCTTCTGTTTCCCTGAACCTTACCCTTTGACCCTCCTTTTAGCCCCTTTTCTGCTTTGGTGTGGGCTTGGCTAGGCTTTGTTTGTATAAAAGGCAAGGATTGATTCCACAAAATACGCCAAGAAGAGACCATTGGATTGGCAGACAGAGGCCAGTAGAATAAGCAAAAACTTGTGATATAAACAGAAGAGAGAACTGGGGAAGTCAATGCAATTTTTGTCTCCAGCTGCACGAGGTCGTATCCCTATCTATTGTAACGCCACATTCCCCTCATTTTTAGGTCTTCCAGCCAGCTAAAAAAAACCCTCTAGGTTGGACCTGAAAAGTTGGAATTTAGCAGAAAAGAGATAATTTTTGCCAAAGCCTGCTCGAGTCGTCTACGATACTACGCCAAAGAGAGGCCAAGAGAACCGAGGAGAAAATCGATATCATGAGTAGGGCCAGGAGCGGCAGCAGCGGCTGCGGCGGCTGCGGCTACGGCTGCGGCGGAGGCAACGGCAAAATGGTCTCTCTTTTTTCTCCAGCGAGGCTGAGTGTAGCGAGGAGAACCTTTAGGTACGTGGTGGAAGGGAAGGCCTTCAGTCAGCGCGAGAGAGAAGCCTTGAGGTTAGAAAAAAAGAGGAGAAGGACTGTGTGTAGTAGAAGAGCTACTCAAGAAAAAAAAGTAAGAGGTTCTCTCCAAAGAGGCAGATAAAAAGCAGTGAAGTAGTAAAAACAAAGATAGAATTAGCAACGATAAAATTCGATCCAAAGACTAGTTATGCCATGAGCGAATCCTGGAGGGAGGACCACTTTTTGCTTTCGCAGACGTACAATTGGTCATTTATGGGCGATAGCGCTGAGTAATGATGATGATAGTGACCATGACTTACAGTATCCACTCGAGGAAGGTGACGACGCAGTTTGCCGGAGGTCTTATCCGTGGCAGTAAAGTCACTGGGGGTGGGAGGCGGGTTTGCTTCCTCGCGCGTTCAGGAACGAGCAGTACGAGGGTAGCTGAACCTTGGACGAGTTCGTCCTGAGCGCGTGCGAGTGCGGTGTGAACACCGCGATCTCATGCGCTGAAGAAGTTATCACCTAAAGGAGTGCCTTACATTTTAAGCTTTCTGCGACAGAAATAAAGGCTTCAAGCTTGCGCTGGGAGGAGTGGGGGAAAATCCGCACTCCTCCCTATTTTTTTTTTCAAACGACAGCCGGAAATGGCTGCAATGACTCTTTCTTCTCTCATGCATACAACACAGTTCACGCTGACTCCGTGTGGGGGAGACAGCAAAAGAAAGAAAAAGGGGGCAAAATGGGAGACGAAGACTTGAAAACTATGCGAAAACGCTCGGGTGCCACCTCAGTCAGAAGGAGAGAAACCTGCTACTCTCGTTGTTGTTGTCTAAAGAACCTAAAGAAAGCAACAACTGTCTCCTTAATAATGAGAGGTGGATGGAAAACTACACCACAAGTGTTATGCGCACATGCCAAAAACAGTACGAGCCATAAATTATGTCAATGACTTCTTTTCTTTCAGCATCTCGCAGCGAAAAAGTCAGACTGCCAGGGCATCTTGTGCGAAGAACTTTCATGGTCCCTCCAAACACTGGTAGCCAGAGGTATGAAAAAATGGGGATCGGCCAATAAATCCTACTTGTACGAGTCAGCCAAACAGTTGAGCTGTGGCGAGGAATGCATGGAGGACATCACGGTGGATGGGAAGAAGAGAGAAGGCTACTTCTCTGGTTATGCTTACTTAGTTAGTGGTGAGGTGCGTCCACTGCTTGAGCTTCATTCTTTTCCAAGAGGCATTAACACAGCTGGTTCGTTCACGAGACCACGCACTTCTTGCCACAAAAAGTCAGCTTCTGGTGCTCCGTGAACTTCATGTCGGAGATCTCGCTAGGAGGAGCAGGAGGAATGGAGAAGGAGAGAGGGAGGAAGACGTCTCACTTGGAGAGAAAAAAGGCTGGTTCACTCCCAATGTTTTGGTTTTTGGAGGAGCCAAATGCACTTGTTCTCCGTGTCCTCCGTCGGCGCCGCCAAGTCCGTGCACGACGAGGCGCTTGGGGCATAACCAACCCTCCTTGTCAGTTTTCCTTCTTCTCGACTGCTCTTTCCTACTGTCCTTCTTCCTCCGACGGTCGGTGGTCCTCTGGAGAGAGAGAGAGCGAGTGAAGATAGCCAGCCAGGCCACGGTCACTGCTCCTTAAAGCACTTCTTTGCTCTTGGCTCCTGTCGTACGCCAGCAGAGGGTGCCACAAGGACTCGAGGCCCTCGCTGCCGCTGCCGCTACTGCAGCTGCAGCTGCTCTTCTCCTCCAAGCAGAAGCTGGCGGACTGGCTGGCCCTCTTTTTTTTTTCTTCATCGAAAGCGGAAAGAGCGCAGCTGCGAATTTTGGGGCGGGGAAAGAGAACAAGAGCAGCCAGAGCAATCAGCTGCAGCGAGTGAGAGAGAGTTGCTTTCTCCCAGTTTTTCTTTGGATCACAACTGTCAAGGCAGATTCCGCAGTGTTCTGCTCCGACGCCCCAGAGAGCGACAGCGAGAGCGAGAGCGCGCGCGACAGGGAGCGTTTTGTGCACATGCAGAATGAAGGAAGAGTAGAAAGGGGGAGAAAGGAGGGAGGGGATTTTCTTCCCACTCTTTTTTTTTCTTTGTCCAGCGCTACCGCTCCAGAGCAGCTTGATTTCAGAGCTCGCTGTAGAAAGCAGCAGCAGCTCTATAATCTTGCACCGCACTTGAATATACGTATTGTATGTTGCCATCGTATTATGAACCATCAGTTGATGGCAGAACGATGTTTTCCTTATCTTGGTAATGGGTGATTACGTGTACGTGAATGCGTAACAAAGGCTCAGAACTCCACCAGCCGTACCGAACTGACTGCCGATGTGCATACTGTACAAGAAAAGGCAACTGCTTAAATTCTCAAAGGAAAGATTGAGTTTTCGTCCCATCATTGCGCGTGCTCATACCTGGCCTGCTGATAACAATGCGTCCCAAGCACAAGAGCAGACCATGCTACTCTTTTTGCACATTTGAAATTCCCGCCTTCAGCTGCGGAAATGTTCGATGTGCTTACGTCTCGCGCAACCTCTTCCCCTTGCACGGACGTTCCACGTACAGACACTGGACAGCTAAAAGAGCTGAAGAGCATGGCCCATCAGATCAGCTGTCACACAAGAAAAGTGGTGCCAAAGACATATGATTGCTGCAATATAGTAGTTATCCGATATTGTCGTAATCAATATCGTCGCAATCATTGGACATAGTGACTATTTTGGTGATTACTCAAAAAAGTAACTACACACATGCATCTATATCGCTATAATTTTCAAAAGATCGGCATTTTGACGTCGTAATCCGGACCTTGTTGGTAATTAATGCTGTGGATTTTCAATATAACGACATTGCTTGGTGGTGGAGAAACTGACCGAATTGTTGTTCATGTGCTGTCTTTTGGCTGTCATAATGAGAGTTCCAGATATAAGATAATGTACCCCTTGTGCTACATTGACAAAACTCTTTTCCGATAATAAAGGTACTCCGTTCGTTCCAAAATGATTTAACACTTCTCCTCTTCAAAAGCTTCCAAAACAAGTGCCCGAACAGAAAGCTAGAGTCACACCAAGGAGAAATGGTTGCGTAATAATAATCACTAGTTTCTAGCTGGGCACAGCTTTGACTTGACACTTCACTGCTTTCTGGCCCAATTGCACCAGAGACACTGAAATGACCCATTGCTTCATTGAAGACATCCTTGCAGAGTCTCCCATTTTTGTTTCTTTGTGACAGAAAAATAAGAAGTGCTGACTGAGTCACATAGCTGGTGTTGAGATTCTGGCTCTATTGAGCTCCTTCATGCATATCAGCTTCCATAAATTCAAAGTGTGTAAAAAATAAAATAGAATTCCTGCAAATTCAAGCAGGTTGAGATGCAGCCTCCATGAAAAGGTGTGATTTTTGATGGTTCACAGTGCTGCCTCAGTGTTGGTGAATGGTAGAAGTTTGTGATGGAAAAGACGAGTAGTTGGTATGGAAACATATTAGCTGATCACACTGCTTTTTTAGAAGAAACGGCTAGTGCATAAGATGAAGCTTCAAATCTGGCTGGTCACTATTTCGGAATAGAGGGAGTGTTAAACTCCAATCAGTTACTTGTAATGTTTGTTTGCTTTCTTCTTCTTTCATTTCAACCAATCCTACTGAAATCCAACTGTGATCAACTGGAACCGACCGACTGGGGGGGCATGTACTTGCACCCAAACATACCGGGTTATTCATAAGTTCTGCAACATCGGATGAGTTAAACTTCATCAAGAATAACTTCAAGAGTGTGAGGTGTATATTTTTAAAACTTCTTTTGTAACATTTTTAGACCATATAGACTTCATTTCTCAAAGACACCACCTTCTGCAGCTATGCACTTCTCCAATCTCTTGCGAAACCCTCTGCAGGTCTTCACCATGTCCTCCTTGGTCATCTCGGCCCACTTCTTCTCCACAGAACGCTTGAGGGCTGCGACATTGGGGTGGTTGGTGGCACAGGCTCTGGTCTCCACGTGCGTCCACACATGGTAGTCCAAGGAATTCAGGTTGGGAGAATTTGGAGGCCAAAAATGCTTCGGCCAGAATCCCTTGGACCCCAGGGTGGACTCCAGATACTTCTGCGTTGGACAGGGGGTCTTGCCCCAGTTGACAGTAGATAGCCCCAGTTGATGTGTTGACTGGCCAACATGAAACAGATTGAGGGTATGTACATTTGCTGCCAGGTCAGCAAGACCCCCTGTCCAACCCTCCCAAAAGTGGGACAACCAGACCTTCATATTTTACAACTCAATCCAAGCCAAGCACCCATCATA
>JAAUXU010112683.1_pt1 | contig 28913 bp, 26 predicted proteins | sample 7278151 | NCBI WGS metagenome assembly JAAUXU01 (sample SAMN14350113, study PRJNA611818) | marine sediment metagenome | isolation source: surface marine sediment (1.8m) | place: French Polynesia: Moorea | collected 2018-08
CCCCGTGCCCTGGCTGGGTTCCCCCGCCGGACAACCGGGGCCGGGGGGGGGGGGGGCCCGGGGGGGGGGTGGGTGAAGTTTTTTTAAGTTCAGGCCGTTTCTGGATCTTCGGTTGTCGCATTTCTCTTGCGGCCTAGCCATTACCTCTTGGGGCCGATAACAGCTGCTGGCGCCAACTCCATACATGACAATTTTATACACCTTATCTGCGTTATAAATCCACCATGGCCGATTATTTTCTGACCCCCCTCAGGGGGTGGTGGATTGATAGAGATTGGCGGATTATTTCTTGGGAGAGAAGGCCCAACGGGGGCCCCGTTGGACCTTTGACACGAAATCCTTTAGAGAACCCTTACACGGATAAGGGTTTTCCCCTTTTAAAGGGTGGTGAGTTCATCACTAAACCGTTGGAGTTTCCTAAGTGGAGTAATTACTCATACCGTAATTTCTAAATTATCAGTATGTGTATACATACTGTACACACATACTGTATACACATACTATGCTGTATACCGGGTGCGCCACATTCATAGCTTCCGATCGACGCTCGTCACTGCTTCTACGTTGGCTAAGGCAGCCAGATTAACTTCAGCTGCCCTCAGGTAGAAACTCTGAACTGAAATCGCATGAAGTTCGTGTACTTGCAAAAATACTCCTTTTGGTGCACCTTTGGAGGAACTGTCAGAGGCTGAAGTGGGAAGTGAAAGTCTGTTCATTTTACAGAAAGAACACGCACTTAAAGGACTGACAAACAAATCGTAGCGAAAGTGGAGATTCAAGACTAGGGATGTACATGCAACAGGGATCACGGTGCCGCTGATACCGGTCTTGGTTCTTGCGACACCAACACCGGTTTTTTCAATCATCTTTGTTCAAGACTTTCCTCGATTGGAATTTCAAAAGTGAGTCACTTAAAAAAAGTATTATCCGAAAGACGTTTTAAAAATGTCAATGCAACTGCCTCATTTTCAACCTCTCATTTTATAAAATGGAGTAAATACTCCATATAATGGAGAATTGATGAGCACAACTGGTCCCCTTTCTTGTCTTGCAACCCCTTCCATCTCAGTAATGCGGTCGTCGACTTCCTTTTTTTGCTCATTGTCATGCAAAAGATGCCTTTTTTTCATTCAACTCCATTGGTGGCACCAAAATTCGCAGTCCGCTCACACCAGCGTCGCTGGATATGATGCAAGAATAGTGAGGTCACAAATCGCTCTCCAGAGCAAGGTGAGCATGACGCATCCCGTGTACAATCCACGTGTTACCGTATGTGCCGCAAGTGATGCATACCGTCTGGTTGCCTAGATTCTTCACCCTGCACGCGAGGTGGGACGTCTTGTCCTTGACACCAGTGATCTCGCCATCCCCCTCATCCATGTCGAACCAGGGTCCGGACAGCGATCCCGTGGGGTTGGGAGTGGCTGAGTCGTAGATTTGGCTGAGATCATCATTCGAAGAGCGCCAACGGTGAGCTGGTGCAGCTGGAAGAGACAGATGAATTTTTACTCTTTCTCCTTCAAACTATGCTTTATCATTGAGTACACGAGATATGAAGAACATTATAAATCATCACTTTAACTCGTGCACAGAAGATTGGCGCAATCTAAACGTGAATCACATAACAGTGAGAGTAACACTGCTCTGCTGTCCAGCACAGATCTTTATCTCCAATTTCTTGGGCTCCAGGAAAAAAAAATCCCTCGTTACAATTGTCATTGAAAAAGTCTCCCCCCTTTCACATTTTTCTGGTGCCCGTCGACGTGTTTGCTTTAGGACACATCACGTTTCGAAGAAAAAAGACAGTCGAAAATATTTCCAGGAAAACCTTTGCACTAATTCCCAAAAGCAGAAAGCATTCTTGGCTTTTGCCCCTAGCAAAGAAGGCAAGAGAAAAGTGAAAGTACAACTGCCAAAGGCTCCTGTGGTTGAACAAAAAGTCGAAAAGTTGTACTAACGACTCGTGGCTTACAAAAAAAGAGAGATAAAGCTTGCACGTAGGGTTTTTTGTGGTCCGGACATTGAATAAGAGAAGCTGAATAATGATTGAAAGCACCCACGTGCAAGTCATTTCAAGTACTGTTATAATGCTGCAGTACGTTTATGCATGTAAAAGAGGTTCTAAACAAGAAACACTCGTCACAGTGACTATTTGTCATCTCTTGTGACTCATGAATATGAATAACACTGTACTGCCCTTGCACTTAGGGACGCATTAGGGTTTTTTACACTCGTATCCTCACTTACTCACTTACTGCAGCGATCGCTCTCTTCGGGGAGACATGCGATTCAATGAAACTTGTAGCAGGCTGAGGCAGCGTTTACTCTGGTACACTTTGTCGTACGCTCCAGTACAGCAAGATCTTCATTTAACGGTGCTTTCAGTGCATATTTGCCAGAGTAACACCACACGATCAAAAGTGTGCTGTGCAGTCTTTTTTTTTCCTTGGCGAAATTGCGAAAAAATACAAACAATGCAAGAAAGTTTGATGGCATTCATGAATAAGAAGGAGTTGGCGGAAGGCAGAGCCTCAACAGGCTAGGCTGTCGTATATGTGACAAGACTTCATGCAATAAATCAACGGGTGGCTTTAAAGAAAAAAAAGCTCGTGGTTGCCCGCGAAATTTGAAATTCAGGCCTGTCAAAACCCCCATAGCTGCCATTGACGAAATATTGCCTCAAAATATATTTGTCACATCGTCCTAAGTGCACAAGTAGCAAGTAGCAAATGCTTCTTCTCCACTAAAATATGTAGAGAAACTTTCTAAATTGTCTTCATAGCCGGCAGAAGAAATTTCGTAAGAAAGCTTGCTTTGCCCTAAAGCCAAAATTGCGTGAGACAGCGCAACAAAAGAATCTGGCTACATATTTTTTGCCGCCTTTTTTTTCTTTCTTGATCCTTTTTTGCCAGAAAATTCTCTGGAGAATCCAGAAAAGAAGAGAAAGACGTCTCGTATTTCGTCTTATTGGGCCGTAGGCTATCAGCACGGAATGCCACCCTCAAAATTTATGCCTGCTGTCTCGAACTAAACATCGATTTCCACATTTTAAGGTTGCTCCTTCTGCGAAAACGAAGATTTTTCAAAAAAAAGAGGCTCTCGCCATTGGACTCATGGAACGGGAGCAGCCAGAGGAGAAATGCGAACAAGTGAAACGTTGTCAGGCGGGACTGTTGGAGCAGCTCTGCTGGGATGGAGCAGGAGAGATGCACTGAAGGCCAGGGCAGGGATGGGACGTCGATATCATCGTCCGATACCGATCAGTTAGTCGAACGCTTATCTACACATAGGCAATCTGTTAAACTTTGCAGCTCTTGGGGTATAAATCTTCTGTTTCCGATACACTCAGTCTCCTTTGAAGAAGAAGAAAAGCAAACACGGATTTTTTTCTCACCTAAAATCCACTACCAAATCCGATAGACCGAGGCTTCGGACGTGTGCAAAAAAGGCGAATTCCCCGCAGAAAAGAGGTCTTCAAACTTGAGTAAAGCAAGACAAAATCCATCTTTTATCGACCAGGGCAGGATCGAATCGGATCCCGGGATAAAAAGACGATGTTGCCAGCAGCCTCAATGGCCTCAGATTCATGAGGGGCGGCCGATTTGAGCATGCAGATTTGCAACACCTTCGCTGGCAGCAGCTTCAAACGGCGAAGTGACGAAATCAACGCACTGATACCAGGACTGGGGAAGGCCCTGTGCATATGTTTGAACTTGAAGGAGTACACAAATATTTGAAGTTGAGCAATTTTTACGAGTAAAAGTCGCAGCAAGACTATAATATAAAGACTTTGGACTTCTTTGGTCAGACCTCAAATGATGCCACAGTATGAACATGTGTGAACTCTTGCAAAGCATCCGCCAGACTGCCATGATTGATCTGGGAGACGTCCAGCAATCTGTCACTGTGAGCATAAAATAACCCAAATATCAATATGAACAAAAAAAAAGTCAATCAGAACAGCAAGAAGAACTTGCATGGGGTTGTCAGCTCCTCTGCTTTCCCTCCTCTTGGCGTCCCCAGAGGCCGTGTGCAGCCTCCACATGTCACTTGCTGTGTTCCTGTGGACACTGAGTCCCTCTGCAATCCCCTTGACGGAGTCACTGGCAAACATCCGCTCAAGGATTATGTGCATGTTCATACTGTGGCATTGCTCGTGCTCTGACAAAATAAAAAGTTATTATATTAATAGTTGTGAAGCAAGAGTCGAGCTACAGCCTTTGTCAGAAACCACAAATATTATTTAAGGTTCCTAACATTCACTAGGCCTCCCGCGCAATCAATATCCAAAAGGAGTTGCTTGAAGTGTCCGGAAAGGACGCGCGGAACTGCACCGCCAGCGAACTTGCAGAGGGGATAGTGAAAAAGACAATTCAGCAGTCTGACGGACGAATCAACCTCAGAGCTTTGGCAACGGAGTCGTCTTCTTACGTCGCGTTCACGCGAGGGCACAATTTGTCAGCTTCTGCAGGCCTGTGGACATCCTCCACCTTGTGTATTCACTGCATCCATTGGTTTCATAACGTCAGAGAACGGAAATAGCCTTAAATATCAAGAAATTGTTCTTTTCATGTAGAGGTTGTGTTTGATCGCCCGCCTTCATACCCTCCTAGAGGGGGGAGGGGGGGTTACCACCAAGGCGTGTGTAGAAATGAGTGCCCCACCCCTAGGCCGCGGTGTGCATCTTCCATGAGCAGTTGGCGAAACCTGAGTGAACACCAACGCCTTGGTCCCGCGCCACGGCCTCCACACCCCCGTCGAGCTGCTGAAGCTGGCAAAGAGGGCCCCCATCTCGTCAAACATTGCTAGAAGTCACCCAAACTGAGGTGCGCCATCAATTATTAGTCCACACTTTTTTGTGATCTTTGGTCAATCTGGACATGTCAGGCAGGGGTCGGGGCTGTTGCCCCCCTGTAGAACCCGCCCCACCCCCGGGTGTCTGGAGGGCAGCACAGACACCAGTGTGGAAAAAGCGCTTGCGCTCGTTCCATTCAAAAGTAGCCGTTTAAAAGCATTTTTTGCTGCTTCAACGGACGGGTTCACTCATCCACGCAAGTGCACGCACGCATGCACTCACGCACGTGAGTATGGACACGTGCGCACGCACTGTGACACGGGAGAAGGAGTGTTCGTGTCGCAAAAAACCGACGGAAATGAAAGAAGGCTTGAACGGGCGAACACGCCGCAGAAGCCGGTTGAAGAAGAAAAGAAGTGTTACTGCCGAGATGAATTGTACGATGCATCCTCCCAGGATGTTAAGTGCACCTGAGGCATAAAAAGATCAAGGCGTCTGACGTGTTGACGGCGTGAGTCAGCCAAAAGGGTTGCCAGGGGGAACAAGGACGTCGACAGGATGGGACTTTTCAGGAGGAAATTGACGCGCGCCTAACTGAGCCTTAAGATGTCAGGCGTCATAGAATTTGCCATGCATTCTAAGGGAAGCATCAGGTCAGTTCTAGATGCTTTGGCTGTTGGGCAACATTGTAGCCATCCCCAAATTTTCCCCATCATTTCCTGCACTGTACTGGATGGGTACAGGACAGACTGTGATCCTCTCCAACACGTGCACGTTGGGAATCCGGCGTGACGGTCAATGGATGCAAGAAGGGCAGGGCGAAAGCAGGAGAGCTACGGAAATGATCTCTTATTTAGGTTCGTGTTTCCACTCGTGCTCCGTCCTGTGTGCAGCCCACAACATCGTCGCCGTCGTCGTCGCCGTCGTCGTCGCCGTCGCCGTCGTCGCCGTCGTCGTCGCCGTCGTCGTCGCCGTCGCCGTCCGCGTGTCGTGCCGCAACTCGGTGTTCCAGAGGAGCAGAGAAATAGACACCAACATTTTCCCCCTCCCGCTTTTCCTTCCAATCCACCTAGGAAAAAGTGGGAAACAAAAGGAACTTCTCCTTCTCATCAGAACCCCCTGGGACAGAATTTAAGCCGAGGCAGATGGAGAACCAAAGAATGGGTTTACTCGCGGCTTCTCTCGGGCCCAAAGAGAGCACTGATGCAGCCTGAGTCTGTAACGCATTCCCAATGTTCCCGACTAGGGTGGGGTTGGGGGTTTCCATTTCCTCGGTACCCACTCTCTTGCCTTTTTTCTCGAGACCCATGACGACTCACAAGTTAGAGAACGGCCCCCGTCCTGCACAGACACCGACGGGTCCGCCAAGCCCAAGTTATTCGAGTGGAGAGTGAATGAAACGGTTCCGTCCCTCCATGTGAATACATCCCAAGTCACGTTGCAGGCGTAAGCTTTTGTTAAGGTAACGAGATCTGCTCTCTTTTTCCCCCCTCTCAGCGGGACGTTTTTGCGATGAACTGCAGTACATAAAGAGGTCCCGCCCGGCCCTGGTTTGATTCTCTCCTTTCTACCCCTTTTCCTCGTTACCGCACACGCCTATTATTTCCCCAATTTTTCGCAGGAGCAAAAAAGAAAGATGATTGAAAGGGGGGAGATTAATCGTTGTGAGAGGGCGTGCGAGGGAACGAGAGAAAAGGGCGAAAGAGCCTCGAAAAAGAAGAGGCTCGAGCTCGACATCAACTACATCACGCCCTCTCTCTCTCTCTCTCTGTCTCTGTCTCTGCCCCGGGCTCGAGAGCAACTGGGTCGTCGTCGTCGACGCCGTCACCAGCCAGAACGACAAACAGTCTTGGCATTGGCCACATGAGTGTAAGCGTTCATGACTTCATTGGTAGAGACAGATTTCTTTTTGCACCCGATCCACAGCTTTGCCTCCACTCACGACTACGCTCATATCTGTATACATAGGTCCGGTGCCAGCTGCACTATCTTACAGCACATTGTTATGGGCCGCCCTCCCCCTCCGATATTTTTGCCAGGGGGTAAAAACTTTTCCCATTAGGTCCCCTGGACTGTCCTTTATTCTTGGGGCCCCCAGTTTATCCATGTAATAGCCAAGGCTTTTTTTCCCCGTGAATGCGCCGCAAGGCAAATAGCCATTCAAGAGGTTGTGCTGGGGGAACCTCTATAGTGGGCGAAAAAACCCTTTTCGGGTCTTTTCTCATTCGAATGAGGGTGACAAATGGAATAAATCCTCCGCAGTAGGGGCACAATTATTACCTTGAAGCACCCAAAGTACGTCAAGTGGTGAACTTTGTACTTTGCGCCCACGCGGACGCGCGCTATGTACATAGGAGATGTGGACGGAGGCCTGTCTACCCTGGCTGCTATTGCAAAAGTTTACAGCGAACACATTGTCGCACACGGTCCCCGGGAATCTTGCTGACGTAGCACATCATCTCAGTGTTTGACAGAAATTGCGCTGATGTTTTGGGCGCTTCCCTCAAGTGAACTCCTCCCCCTCCCCGAGGGAGATGAATTGAGCAGTCCTTGGGGCGAGCAGCGGCACCAGCAGCAACGACAGCAGCAGTGGTGACAACACCAATCCTCGTCCCAAACCACCATCATTTCCCTACTTTTCCGACCCGTCAATTTAATATCACTGAACCATCGTCACACGAAGACCCTGAACTGGGGAAACGGTTTCTCGAGGCTTACCAGAATATGGATGGCTCACAAAATGGCGGAAAATGTGTTAGCGCCTGACTGCTGATCTGTAGCGGCGGATCGAAGTTGACAGATCAGATCCCAGACGTGGTACCAAAGCACGAATCCATGTTCGTTGGGATCAGGGTACAAAAAAATGGCAACCCCACCCGCCAGATTCTTTGTCATACTTTTTCACTGCGACGCTGTCAGAGTGATCCTTCCTTTCGCGGGTGGAAAAGTGAAGAATATCTCCCTTATCATCGCTTGCCAGCGAAGAATTACTGAGCAGAGAGCAGGAATTTGGATATAACACACAATGTATGCACTGAAGACGGCCTTTTTACTGATGAGTCAGTCATTAAAGTTTGTGGCGGCTTCGTCACTAATTGTTGCTCACTGCTCTTGACCGGGCGTAAGAATAGGATCAGTGATTGAAGCGATTTCGGTCTCGTGATCTGAAACAATCGACAAAAGCAACTAGATCGTGTCTGTCCGTATGTATGGTGCACACTGTTCAGCAGCTCGATCTCTTTGCTTCAAGCTAATGTTGCGCTTTCTGTGCATTTTGTGTGCTTTCTCGCTGCCTCTACGGTATACTGAAGATAGTCACTTCTACGGGCCTTCTCGTGCAGTCGGAAACAAAGATGTGCATTTCATAAAGAAACTTTCTTTATTGAAATTGATAACTAAATTGAAAAAAGTCTGGAACAAACATGGAGAGGGCGGAACAAGGTCATTCATGTGATTGCATGTCACAGTTTTGTGCTGTTTGTGACAAAGTTCTTGGTCCATGGTGAGGTCCACAATGAAGTCCACGTGGTCTGCAATAGAGTCTGCGTGGTCCCCAACTTCTTCACCTACTAAACAAGCCGACAGTGCAATCATTGCCCAAAAATATTCTGTGTCTGTCCACATCCTCATTGTCTCCGGAGGCCCATCTTTTAACTCAACATGTCATTGTGGAGCCAACAATAAGCTTATTTGACAAGGGAAAGTCCGCCCAGCTTGAGATACCCAATGCTGTGCAGGAGAAAGTGCCCCCCCCCTCCAGTGTGCGTGCATCATTTTCTCGAATAGCTGCCCCAGACTGGCGACACTTGCACCCACAAGGCCGAGAGAAAGGACATTCAACGCGATCTCAGTGCTGGAGGCCACAAGAACCAGCCCAAGACTGGCAAAACAATATTGGTGGTGCAGTTTTGTGACAAAAGGAAGAAAAAGTTTGGAAAATCAGGAATGAAATCAAGGAAGGCTTTACCTCAGATGGATGAATCCACATCCCAAAGAAACAGTTGCTGCATGGCTCGAACCCTGCACTGCGGACCTAAGGAGGAACACTCAATTTTGGCATGCCACATGTCAATGGCTCCATGCCTGCTGAGGTCGCTGCACAGCTGATGGAGCCAAGGCTCAACATCTTTGGCCCTGACCTTGGCGTTCATATCACAGCTGTTGTGAGTGATGGAGCAGCTTTATGAAAATGACGGGGCGTCTCATTACTCCTTTCCATCTAACAGGCTCAGGGGATTCATCTAGCTGTTTGTGACAATCTCTTCAAGAAGAATTTCAAGTTCCATCGTGGAATCTGGCGAGGGAAATGACATCCTCGAGGGTGCCCAGGTACAGATTGAGAAGACCCTGGCGATGATGGCGGACGCTGAGAGGAGCGCAGCAGGTCTCAGTAACACCAGTTACTGTGACCTACTGCCAAACGACCTGGGGAAGCTACGTTTACCAAGGAGCTGTTCCGAATGACACTTCCTGCAAGTCTCTGCAGCTCACGAAGTACAACTGGGGTACAAGTACCGCTGGACTCCAAGACACGCTGGGACTCGCAGATGAGCGTAGTGAAGTGGCTCCTCTTCCTGGAGAACCCCATAATCAAGAGTCTCATTGACCTGGGGAAGACAGGAAGCAAAGCTCGCCCCACTCAAGCACCTGACATCTGCCCAGGAAGGACGTCGTGGAGTTCAGCGCCAAGACCCTCTGCCAGAGAGACCGTGTTGCATCCGACAGAATGTTCACCTTCTGGCGGGACGATCTCGAGAAGCACGACAGCACTGTTGCTGAAGAAGTCTTGCCGTCACGCATTTTAAGCTGAAGAACAAGAACCCCTCGGTGCTGATGTGCTATGGAGAAAAAACATCTGTTATTGAAGAAAGTCGACTTTTCTACCCAACAGTGACAGAGCTGCTCATCATGGCTGTGACGCGCAACTTTCCGTCAGACGGATCTGAAGACGAGGTTCTGGTTGGGAGAAGCCAATGAGCTGAGGAAGAGTCGGAGCCCTCCCCAAAGGAGTCCAAGACTCAGGCCTTGCAGGCCCCCTTGTTCATGTCAAACCAGAAGAACAGAGATAGCACCTGGGTCAACAGAAAACCTGAACGAGGTTATCAGGAATGAGCCGTAGCTTCAGGAGGCCACAGGCAGACATTGGAGAAGGTCTGCAACATCCCGCCAACAAGTGCTGAGGCAAGTGCTGAGTGCCATTGGACTCTTGGTCAGAATCACTCGAGGTCGGCTCAATAATTCCACCATGGACGAGCTCTTTGTGGGGGTGGCTTGGCTCATTGCTATAAGTCACGCAATCTGGTTCAAAACAGCGCCGTTTCCTACTTGCAGACAAATTATTTACTCCGCTTTAGAGGAAAATAGTGACTTCACTAGTCAAAAAAATGAGTTTTCCCAAACATATTTTTAGTAGCCACAGTCAGTACGCAAGCACGCCCGACACAGTTGATAACGCCCGGCCATTTCTATTGCGTACGCACTTTCTGCTTTTATTGGGTCATGCAGAATCTTCTCCCCAGACTGTTTTGTTAGTTGAATGCCCCTTCTCACACCAAGTGGAATTGGTTAGAAATGGGTTCTTTTTTTCCATTCAAATGGCATCGTTTAGAAGACATTCCGAGGAAGAAAAGAGGCAATATAACTTTAAGGAGTTTCATCCCACCTTACGCCGCACACCATTGTGTGGAAAGTAGCAGCATCCTTTCAGGTCCGTAACTTTCTGCTGCTGGTGCTACGGATCCCCTCCCCCTCCCCTCCCCTTACACCCTATCCAACCCTCTCCTCCCCCACAAGTTTGTCGCTGGAGGACTGAAACAGTGGCAACAGCAACGCCGGTGGCAAAGGGCGATCCAGGGTGCCACAAGTGTTCCTGGCATTAGCGTTACAAGGGAGGGGGGGGGGACACCGACAACTCGACAGCCAGGTACTTTCGTCTGCTGCCCGTTTGTTTTAGCCCAAGCTGCCGGGACAGTACCTGCTTGTCTGCCTCCATACGGAAGACTGCATTATTACTGCGCACTTAACAATAACTGCTGCCCAAAGCTGCTTTGTTGACGCCAGATTTTTTTTCTTCACTGCCATGTCTTACTTACTGTGAGCTCAGAAATATGAGAACAAATATCTTCTCCGAACCGGGGAAATACACTTTTTTGTTGCCAAAATCAGGAAACATACCATATTTCCCGGTTTGTGGGTGAAAATAAGCCATATTTCCTAGTTTTGTGCACTGCTCTGCACAGAGCTGTGCTGTGCTGATCTCGGCTGACTGACTGTTGGAAGAAAAAATCTGGCGTCAAATAACAAATTGCTTGGGTTTAACCTTCCTCAAGTTGATCCTCATCATTTGACGTCTCCCTGTCCTGTGCTTGGGCCCCCACCCGCAGACTATACAAGGCCTCGGACGAATTGCCCTACTTGACCGCCATGCAGTTGTTGCTGCGCCTCTTTGCCCTGCCATGAGGGAGCCTTGACGTGATGCAGCGCAGCAGAAGCTTCTGTCTTCCTTCTGGCTAACACGCAAGTGCCGCGCATGGCATGAGGATGAACGACCCAGAGGAGGTGGCACTTGCTCCGTAGCACAAGGAGAGGTTCGCAATTGATTGCCAAAGTGCAAATATCTCTCCGGACGCCCCAAAACTTCTTTCTCTTCGACGCCGTTGGAGAAAAAAAGCGCCAGCAAAGGAGATAACCACATATACACACACGCACAGCCATAAATTCGGCTTCACAAATTCTGACAACGCGCATGCAAACACGTTCTGACGATGGCGCGTGTGCCGAAAAGAAGCAGCAGAGAGAAGTTTGCGCCGTGAAGAACAGAGTCTCGCAGCTCCGCACCCACCCACGTACGGTGTTTATGGGCGTTGCGCCACTTCTATTGTTTCATACATATTCTCATAACCTCTGGTGATATCATAAAAAATCGACTCTCCGCCCGTTGTTTACGCTCCTACTTCCCCGAAGAGATGCACGATCACGATAAGAGTGTTGAGGCAGAGAAAAAGCAGAAGAAACTCTGCTCTCCTTCTTTTTCTGCTTGGCACACGAGTGGAAATCTGGGAATCTACGCAAAGTTTCCCAACGGCGCATATTTACTCACCTGGGGTGGCCAAGATTTGCTGCCCGACGCAACATTTGTCATGTTGTTCTGCGCGTGGTGTGACACCAAAAAAAGGCTCTTGCAGCACTTGCTGAGTGCGCGTGAGCTCCATATTAAGGGAAAGTATTTGTGTTATTATTGGTAGAAAGCTGATACCTCTAAGAGAGGGAGGAGAAGAAACATGAGCGCACGGCGGTTTGTTAATTTCCTAATAGCTGCTCTCCTGTGAGAGCACGGAAGAAATTGGTCGTGGTGCTACGACCAAGTACAGGATGCTTGACACGTCCCAGGCCGGATCCACCCGGCCTTGGGCGGGGAGGCACTGAAACGACACCCGTGGACGCGGCGCAGTTGCTTGTCCACGTCAACCAGGGGTCATGGTGGTGACTGGAGATCACAGTCTGCGAAACTGGGCACAAAAAACCCGCCTTGTACTGACGACTTTTACCATTCCATCCAAAAATGACGCAAGGACGACTGAGAGGGAAGGTATCCTTCCTCTGGAACGAGGACTTTTCTCTTCAGTTAGAGGCAATTCCAAAAGAATTTTCCCGGTATCGCCAAATTCGGCGTGCTTTTCAGCCGATTTTTCAAGGCTCTGGTCAGATGTTGCTCCATTGCTGGCTAGGACGAAGCAATGGAGGCTTCTTGAGTAAATGCTAAACGTACGGAGTGACTTGAGTGTTGCTCTTGTAAGCACAGTAATTACAGCAATCACCCAAGTGGAAGAGGAAGCAGACAGCTTCATCCACTTGGCTCGATTATCTCGTAATTTTCTTCCTGGCAAGTTCAAGGTAATTCGGGATGGACACTCTTAAAGCCTTCTCGTTAGCGCGGAAAGTCTGGCAATGTGGCAACCCTGACGTCTTTGACTATTTAATGAAATTATACGGTGTGCCATTGCCAACCTGCAAGGTATAATTCACTATGCTAAACAGCCTCTGAAGACAATTTACCTGACTGAGGCCAAGGTCTGACTGTGTGTGGCTGCCCACCCTGCTACCAAAGCCACCGCAGGCCCGGATTCAGCTGCATGTTCTTGACAACATCCAAAATGAGTCCTCGAGGATCTTCTACTATGTTGTCATCACTGCAAGCTTCACCAACAGCGACGGTTCGAAAAAAACAAAGAGAAAAACTCGGCAAAGTTTTTTCCTCCACATACACGCACTTCTTCTCTCCCTTGTGTGCGCACTCGCACATCAGAGACGTTTGATGCGTCAATACATAGAGCAGCGGATCCCTGACCTACCGATAGTAGCGGACCTTTGTGAGTCTCTCCGTCAGCCCCCGACCATTTTTCTTTTTCCTCCTCCTCCTTTTCGGCGAGTCTTTTTTCCTCAAAGGGTTCATATGCAACAACACAATGCTCGTCTTATACCACTGCACTGTCCAATGCGTGTGTTGTAAGCACGCCGTCGATGCTTCTTCTACCGTCGCGTCTCGACATTCACAGTTTATCATGTTCGATGGACTAAACTTCAAAAGCTGCGATGTTGCGAAATGTGCTTAGCTAAAATAGGCTACCTCCGCGGAAATCCCCACAAAATAAGCCCAGGTTTCTTTATGTCGCATGCGTCGGGCTACGCAGCACTTTTCAATAGATTACGCGTCCTTCCTGTAAAACTCCCTCTAATGTATAAATTCCCCGGCTCTGCTCGCGAAAAAAAGTCAGAGGCCGCCAAGTGCACAAGCAACCAACCGCCTGAATCTCAAACCGTCCATAAATTTCCGAAATTGGTCCATAAGGCAATCCCGGAGAGGGCCACGAGGCCGGCCAGACAGGACCGGGGCCGCGGAGGAGAGGGACAGTACGTGCGCGCGCGCGCATATATTTCAGGCCTTGGACCTGAATTGTGCAAGGGGTGCATCAAAATTCCTTTCCCTATCTCTATCTGCGAAGTTGGGAGGCTTCGCACCACCTTCTCTCTCTCCCTGCGCAACCACTACAAAGGCCATAAAAGCATTTCCTTCTCGCGCCAAAGGCTCACTCGATCTCTATGTAGTCCCCACGAACACGTACGCGACGAAGGAGGCCCTCCACGCCAAGAATGCTCCTTCTTGCCAAGGATAAAGGAAGGAACCTCGCTTCAATGCGGATTTGCGAATAAGTGCTACAGCTTGGACGTCCGTGATATGAAGTGACGTATGCGTTGGCGAAAGCCACGCTCATACGTCCGGCGCCGGACAGTGTGGAGCAGCCAAACACTGCCACTTTTTGGGCTCCAATAACGGTGGCATCCATCCATTGGCGAGTTAGAAGGCATAACTTTTCACACTGCGATGTTGATGACTGACATCAAAGACAGGATACATGTGGGCAGACTTGCGTCTAACCCCCCTACGGAGACCTGTGTAGGCCCAAGAGCTTTTCTGATCAACTGCTTTGTTCCTCAAGTAGTTAATCAACCTGCAATCTCCTGAGAAGGGCTGACCATAATCAAAGTGGCTTGCCAACTTTCGTCCCACCACCACCAAAGCCCAGGAAGAATTAGAATCATAGCAAATCTGGGGCCTTCAGGATCGACGCTGTGTTGCCACTGGGCTCTTCCTCTCAACAACTTTCAGCTTCTGGCTTGTAAAAATTGGCATGCTTTTGGGCCGCAGGCCTCCTTTTGGCACTCCCCAGAGTCCTGTTGTCCTCCAGGTCACCCTTATTCTCTAGGCAGTCATCGTCTGATTGCTTTTTCTCTCGACATCCCTTGACACACTTACCGTACTGTCAGGGAAAATGAGGCCCAATCGTCACAATAAACTTCAGCAGCAATGGAGGATTTTTTGCTATTTTTTTTCTTTTTCTTCGGCTAGCAGTGTTTACTTATACGTATTTCCATTCAAGTCGCTTTTTCAGAGTTCCTTTTCTCTATCCACACTGTACAGCGCGCAGGAGTTACATTCACGATGTACAGGATTTTTGCGTGCTTACGCATGGTTTGCGACTAAGCCAGACATAAAATCGAGAAAAGCCCCTGTCGTTGCTTACAGAGTGTATCGTCAGTACAGTAGAATTCGGTTAAAGGAAAACCTTGGATAATTGAAAGTTTTTGCTAGTGACAAATTGCGTACGACGCAAATTTGACGGAAGCAGTGTCCAGGAAGGTGCTATTCTTGGTGAAGTTGGACCTGATGATAGAATTGGCTGCCCCATGGGCTCCACCCAAGTCAAACTGTGTCTACATGCTGAAGTCCTTAAGCGCAAAGCTGCAACTGAGTTTGGTCCAGACAATGTACGCAAAGCATGCTCCTGATCATTTTTGGCACTGCTCGGGTGCCACGAATTGCATGGTAAATACTTCTTGACACCGGCCAGTGATGCCCACGACACTGAAGGAGTCTGACCTCCATCAGGTCATGACCCTCAACAAGAAAATTTGCAAATTTGCTGCTGAAAGTCAAGCAAGCAAAAATGTCCCTTTTTGAAGTGAAGAAGGTCATTTGCAATGATAACAGAGTGCGTGTTACCCTGGCCTCCTGATGGGTCTCGATGGTGTACTGGTGCACCTCCCAGCCCCTATGCCAACCAGCCTCCAAGTTTTGCTTAAAAAACTCGCCAAAGTTAGTGCATGTGGTAGCATAATTATCTATAAGAGCAGCAGCGCCTTGTGTAAGTCAGGGACATGAGCGAGCCATCTGATCTTTGTCTTTCACACGTCCACCTTCATCAAGTCCACACCACTTGCTTGCATTCAACCACCAAAGGCAGGCACTGCCTTTGGTGGTTGAACGTCGCGGACGTTCCGGACACCAATTTGGAAGTGTAGTAGTAGTATAACGTTACAGCCGTATCTCACTTGTAAGAGCTGTAAGACATCATAATTTTCTCAAAGGTTTTGCTCCGTAAGGTTGCGGCGCTGGTAAGAAAGTTTTGAAAAAGGAAAAACTACTACTCTCCACCTTGCGAGAAGCTGTGGCCAAAACTTGAACCAAGCTACAACTCCAGCGCCTTTTCAAAGGCTGGGGAGGCAAATTCTCCCCAGTTAGTTCCCTTGAGAACTTGCTCATCTTGGTCAAGAATTGGTAATACTCGACTTCTGGCCAGAATTGTGGCGAGAAGATGAGGACTTCATAGACTCCTGCATGTTCGGATCGTTTGTCTGCTCTGCAAGGCACTGTCAAAACGCTCTGTAGCATGCAGCACTAAGCACTAAATGCAGACTCAAAAGCTGTGTTTTAAGAGCTGTGGTGGGGAATATTGGGCGAGTGATGTTAGACTATACGAAAATATACAAACTACTTTGGCCACTACGGTCGTGGTGATGGCCATGCTACAACAAATGGAATGGGACTAGATCCTCTTGATGAGACATTGAACACCGGACATATTGGACTTCCATCTGAGTTAAGTAAATAAAAATATCTCACTCAAGTCAACCACCAAGCCACAAACTAAATGTGGCAGCTGATGATCAGTTATTAGGACGATCTGACCTAACTTGTCCCAACAGCTGCAACTCTCGCAACAGCGGCTGCCATAAATCTTCCTTCGGACGAACCATCCGTATCGGCGACTGAGGGAATCCTAGGCTGTTGCACAGGATTTCCTAACAAATTCTGGTGTCATGACATTGTGCCACAGAGGAATGATGTGCAGGAAACACGTCCAGGATTTTTTCGTCCACTTCTAATTTGTACGGTACTGAGCCAAAAACTTGTCAGACATAATAGATCCATGTTTTTCATTGGCCGTGTTCATCATTAATCAGCTTTTCAGTTCATCAGGCTCAAAAATTCTGGACAAAATTTTTGTTCTTCTTCTCCTCAGTATACGAGAAATTCTGGCAGTGTTTAATTTCCTCCTCCACACCAGACGGACAGGCTGTACACACACCCACGTACATATAAGGTAGAGCAGATACACCATGAAGACCTTATGGACTTTGAGACACTACAGACGGAAGAGGGCGCTTCGGTAGCCTTGTGGATGTCAACGACAGTCTTGAAGGTCATGCTGGAGGTCCTTGCAATGGCCGCCACTGACTTGCCGTTACACAATTCACCCCAGACTCGGTTACGCTGCAATGCAGAGAACTGTGGCCATGGAATACTACGTAGAAAGTCTGAACAGAAACGATGTCGCTGGAATATTAAAAGTGTACCACTGATGCTATTTTTTTAAGAAGTAGAACAGCAACCTCACAGCTATTAAAGTGTTCCTTAAGGTGATCACGAAGGACGCTTTACTCCCAACAGACAAAAATGCAGACAGACAGACATTCAATGCGGCCCTCGCGCTCTATATAATAGATTGCTGAGAACTTGTGTATGGCTTATTTTTGTTCACCCCGTAAAACGGTTAGAGCTATAATGAGGGAAAAAGTCGAGCTCAACCCGAACTCGCAGCAATTTCTCAAGAAGAAAAATGAGTAGCAATGGGAGGAAAAAGTGATTTGGGGCCAAAAAGGGGAAAAATTTACTTCTAGGTGATACACTTTCAAATCCGCCGCGGACTATTTAAGGCCTCGGACAGGTCAACAACCAATTCAGTCAAAACTCGAACAAATTGGCGCCCTCCACATATTAGAGCACACTTTTATGTAGTGAACACTGCTACTACTCACACGTGACCTTGCTCCCATATTGTGGACACGGGAGTGATCTCAGAGCAAGCGTGCATGTCAGTTCGGCTTCAGGAGGAGTCTCACCTCGCCCTGGAGAGGTGAAACACTCAGTAGGTCCAGTCTAGTCAAAAATTATTGCTGAATAGAGAAGGTTTATTTCACACAATCTATACAGTACATTATAAAACTTGGAGTTAAACGTGTGGGGAGAAAAACCTTTTGAATTTCTTTCGTAGTGAAATCCCAATATTTTGACCGAAGGTCAAAAACTCCGCCTGCCCCTACATCATTTTCCAGAAGAAACGTCTTTTCTTACTGGCCGGATACATGCACACAGGACGGGCCTCTCGAATTGATCACTTGGCGTTTCAGATGTTCGGAGTGCTCTGGCGCAAGAATGCGCTACTGCGCCAAGAACAAAAAAATAAAGCTAAACATACCGGTTCACTTTGCTGCTGAATCATGTGATACAGTCTGCAATGACCTGCTCCTAATGCTGGCAGAATCTGCTCATGTCTTGCGCAGGTAAGTACATGAAGCTTGTGTCAGGCGGTGCTGACCGCCTGATATATTGACGCAGGGTCCTGGCAGACCAAGCCAGCCACTTCATTTCAAACAAGGCGTCCGGCTGGTTTCAGTCTGGACTTAAAGGGGACCACGAGCCCATGCACCAAGAAGACCAGTCTTCTTCCACATGAAAGGTCTGTTCAGCCCTTCTGGTGACCCAGAGTCCTGGTGCGTAATTGGCATCAATCAAAAGGCGTCCTTTTTGGTGTCATAGGTCTTTGTATGTCTTGGTATTGATTCTTTATGCCAAGATTGATAAAGATGAGGATGCGGTCTTCCCATGCGATCCCACTACAACAAGAACATGATACCCGTCTCTGTTTCGTGCAACTGGACATGCTTTACAGATTGTGGCGCAGTTCTTCCTCCACCTTGGCGCACTATAAACTGGTCGTAGCACCCGTTTGAGTAGTGCAATAAGGTGCAATACTTCTCATCGTCTTGCCAGCCTCACTATGCCTCAGTCTATGCACTGTAATAGTTTTCGGCACAATCCACGACCTTGGCACTACGCGGAGTGACAAGGTGAGGTCTTCTGGCATAGGACCAGCTGATCAGTCTTTCGAAATGATTCGGCACAATGCCCTGAGATGTTTTTAACTTCCAAGCCAAGCTGTGCACTGACTGCACCGGGTTTTGCTAATGGATTGCACTACCTGACGCACCTGCTGCTGGCTTCGTACCTTTTGTGAAGGTGGTGCGTGGTTTTGTTCGGGACTTTGATGCACTTTGACATGTGGAATAGTGCTTAAACTAGCGCCAGGTAGTCTTTTCATCGCAGCTGATCTTCCCTCCTGGTGCAGAAGGTTCAGAATTGCTTCACGTTTCTGCTGCTCCTCCATGGCAGACTGGTGTAACGAATTGACTTACGAAAGTTTTCTTGGCACACTTGTTTGGCCAGCACTTAGACCTTGGCCTTGGTGGCCTTGATAAGAGAACCAATTCTGAAAACAATTTCTCCGAAGAGTATTTAACAATTGGTAAATGGCATGCTTGACTACATTGTCCAAGCTGGGCAGAGCATAACGAGCACACATGATTTCTTAATACTCTTCGGAGAAATTGTTTTCAGAATTGGTAGTCTTATCAAGGCCATTCAGTACAGTGTAGAGATTTTCAGTTGCTGCATAAATGAGACGTCCTGCGCACTTGTTAGCATGAGAAGAAATGGCTGCGCTGTTCGGAAACTTGCAAATATTCCACATGCTTGCGCTTTTTTTCCGCGTGAGCTCCCGTGTGGGCACCCATAACTCGTTATCACTCTGGTCCTGTTTCTAAACAGCACGCTCGGTTGCTCCCAGCAACGTTCTTGACCGGAAAAGGAATTCTACTTGAATGAGCACGTTGGGCTTTCCAAAAGCATTGGAACTGGACTTCTGTAAGGGATCAACAGAGACTTGTGGGTTTTCAACAAAGAGAACTCGCCCTAAAGTGGAATTGAATGCACGTGCTCAAAATATCTCAAACAGAGAGAATGCAAAGGATAAGCCACAGCCCGGTAGTAGAGATGAAACGGGCTCAGAAAAGCCGGGCTTCCCAAGGCTGAAGACTTGCATACTTGGTGGCCGATTTGTCTTAGTAGCGCTCGAAGCCAGCTCGACCGTCCTCGATACTCTACCGTCAACTTCTGAGCACGCTGGAGTTTGCTCGTGCGCCTGACATTGATGCTCCAACTCGCTCGAGGCTCACAAAGTGTCCGCTCGACCCATCCCTACTAAGGAGTATGGCAGCATGGCACGTGCGAAGTGTCAGAGCTGTCAGAAATTCTACAGGGACGCGCAATTCACGCACAAAAGACATCTGCGCACAACTCTTCTTTCCTCCCTCATCCCTCAGGTTGTCACTTGGTTCCTCATCCGTGAATAACTCCAGAAAAGAGGCCAGAGAATAGGTTCGCTGCCTGACTACCAACAATCCTCCCCCTCACCCCGCTTCTGCAACCCTCTTCCATCAGCATCGAGAAAAATAAAGCGTGGTAACAGAAGCAACCAAGTTTAACACTGTTGCAGTAATTGTGCGCCGCCTGATCGAATACATAACTTTGCTAAGCCGCACTCATAGGTCAGAGAGTACCTGAGTTATTACTGCTTTGTCATTAGCATTTCGCCGCATTTACCTACAAGGCTCTGTAGACAGACGGGTATTGGAACATCCTTGTATTGACTTAGTAGCCATGCTACTTGTTTTACTGTAAACGCTGAATTGATTATTCATTCAGCGTGACCGTCGTGATCTGCTGATCGCAAATGGAAAAGGTGGACGAAAAGGATGTCTTTGGCGTAAACCTAACGGCTAAAGATATATTTACTGCATAGAGTCTTCATGCAGTGAACGCCACAACTAGTGAACCAATAAATAGTAAACTGGACGTGATATCAGGGGTACCGATGAAGAGTGTCAAATTTTCCCTCTCTTCCCTCAATGATGGATAAACACTTTAAGAAACTCCGTTCGCCCAAAAGACAAGCTCCGGAAGTTCCACTTACAATAAATATTACAAATCACAGATTTACGAAAAGGATTTAATAGGTTCTCGTCATTTTTCCACAGCAAACTTCTCGTGCACCACTAGATGTGAGAGCCAATGAAGACAAAAGACAAAAAGTCATCTTGACATTTTCTTGGGCTTTCTTCACAGTGTCCCACAGTTATTGTTGGGGATACTTTGACAGCCACCGAGGGATACCAGTGCAGAGCCCGGGGACATCAGTGTAGAGCCCTGGGATATTAGCGCAGAGCGCATGGGCTCACATTTTATATTTCAGTTTTTCAGTTTAGTCTTTAACCGGGGCAGTCCCGGGTACTACTGCGAGCATTTTTATATTTGCGTGCTTTGTTTGTGGGCATCAGAGTAGCTCGTAAATGTCAATTTTGGTTTTTTTTTGGTGAAAAATTGGCGTTAGACACTGTTTTGACTGGTCCCAAGCATCATTTTTGGAAAGAAATATTTTACTACCTGCACTTTTAACTTCAAGTCTTATGTCATACTGTATGTCAAGAGTGCAGTGCACACTTCTTTTTTCAGTCATAACTTTTGACAGGATTAAGCTACAGAAGTGACTCACTTCTCTATGGAAAACTAAGAAGCTCCTATAAAACTAAACTGATGTGCACTTTTGTTCTAGGACAACTTATTTGTTCACCATACAGTCACACTTTTATGCACTAAACTCTGCTACAGTAGATAACTTTGATCTCATATTGCTGAAAAATGACTTTAGGTTAGGAAGAGCTTCCTAGCTAAAAAAGTGTGACTGCTACTCTTGAAACATACAGTATGTTATCAAACCTTCAGTTACATGTGAGGATTGTTAGTGGTTCTAAATGGTTTATTAAAACCTTAAATTCAGGTAAAAAGCCCAGGCCAAAAATATATAACATTTTCCAAAAAAGTACCTTTTCGAACCAGCCTAGGATGCATGTATGTACAGCACTTTCTGGAGGCTACACTTTCCTTAACGTATTCTCGGTTTCCACCAAGCATCTTCTTGTCGTGTGTTCGGATGACTGTAGCTATTGCCGTGGTTGTGTTGGAATTGTATGCAGCCGCCTCTCTGCCACGGCTCGAGGTGGTTGGTACGCTGGTGAGGGCTACCTTGCATCCTGGCGTGGTATGACGACTACAGCAGAGGCAGCGGCTGTGACCATCGTCTGGACTCAGATTGACAGACAATAGAACAGATATTCCCATCAGCAGCAGCTGCCCAAGCACGGATGCTTCGTTACATTGCTATGCGCCCTCTAGATCTACCTTAGGGTGTGTACTGTAGGGTGTGTACTATAGGGTGAGTACTGTAGGGTGTGTTCTGTAGGGTGTGTACTGTAAGGTGTGTACTGTAGGGTGTGTGTGCCCATCAGAGGTGACAGTTTTCATTGGTCGTCTGTTTCCCATGCACAGGCAAACGCAGTATGTATTCAACCATTTCAATCAAAAATCAGCTTGGCTCAACATCAGCATCACTGTTGTGGGACCCAAAGCTTGATGGTGTTAGGTGTGTGAGTCAAAAAAGTTTTCTGGTAGAGGTCCCTGACAGAACAGCAGCTACCTTGGAGGCAATCATCACAGAATGAGTCCAGCCAGGTACCAGGATCATTTCAGATGGATGGCCCAGGTAATCAATTTGACCACAATTCATGGAGGCATCTACAAGCATGATGTTGTCGTCCATGAACAGCACTTTGTGCACACTGAGGAAAAGAGTGAGCTCACGCAGAAAATTGAGAGCAAGTAGAGAAAAATCAAGAGGAAATTGAGATGCCAGTTCGGCTGCTGCCAGTTTTCCAGCTGTCTGCATGAGCATCGACGTTGAAGTCATCACAAAAGTGATATTGCATTTAATGCATTTGTTTGTAGCGTTGCTGAAATTTACATCGTATAACTCGGTTTGTTCTTGATCCACTCCTATATCTTTTATAAATTTAATTGTAACAAATTATTTCCCATCTATTTCACATTTACATCAGCATTTAGAAGGGTGGTGGCATCTCCATCTACGTATATGCATTACTTTCTATGTATAGGACCCCTACAGTGCTCTACAGTGTCCACAGCTGCCACTGCTGCCATCCCCGTCATACCACGCCAGGATGCAAGAGGCCTGTGGCTCAAGCTGTGGACCGATGGCCCTCTCCCATGGCCACAGTGAGGCCAGGAGATGGAGGAGGAGCCCCTTGTGGCCAGGTGACCTCAGGCAGAACAAAAAGAGGAGAGTGAACAGAACAGAGTGTCTTCTTTAGCTGGCTTTTGAGCCACCTCATGAGGTCACCACCTCAGATCATCAAGATTTAACAATAACGTCGATGGGATCGATCCAGTTTCACAGCCCATGAGCAATGTTGACCACACAAGAACTGCAGCTACGAGAGTTACAGCTATATGAGCTACATTGGCCGCACCTACGTCTACAGCTATGAGAACAAGGTCGGCAGCACCCATGTCCACAGTTACATCTACAGCTGCATCAACAGACGCAGCTACATCTGCAACTACATCTATGGCCATGGCTATGTCTATGACAGCAGGCGACTATAGCTACATTTATGTCTATAAGAACTATGTCGGCCGCAGGTACGTCGGCCCAGGTACGTCGGCCGCAGCTACAACGGTCTACATCACCTTCAGCAACCCTATGGACAGTCCGAAGCTGTGCACGGTACGGAACATCAACGGAGCTTTCACTGCTCTTACTAGGACACACACGCAGAGTGCGGGACTTTTGAACAGCTTGATTTGCCGCATACTAATTACAACGTCAGGGGCCGCGGGCGGGTTTGTGTTGGCACACGAGGAAGCTTTTACCCCATAACTCAAGCATGCAGTTTTGAGGGAAAGCACAGTAGAATTGTACTTATAAGACTTCTTTTTTCGCCAATATTTGGCAAGCAGCCGTTCTTTTTTTGTTCTGGCGCTCACATGCGACACAAAACAGATGGCACAGTATTGTTGACTCTCTCTTATGAACGTTGTCCGTCTTTGTGCCTTGAGCAGCAATGATAATATAGCATCATTCGAGCAATATCAACCATCTTAGGATCTGTGCGTTCAATAGACATCATTGCATTAACCTTCTAGAATAGTCAGACCGGTGCTGTCCCTATGTTTTTGCGCTCCTTGCTTCTGTCTGTACGTACGAACAGCAGTCCTGGCCTGTTTCGATCTGAGTTAAATTCGTCTCTGTTCTGGTTGCGGTCGACGACGATTTTTCAGTTATCTTGACTCTTAAACAAGTACCAGCCAGAGACCTGAGATTCTATGAAGTTGTCTGTAAGTTTGCGTACAAAAACCGAGGTTAGACACTGCTGTAGGGAATGGAACTGCTCTATTGTTCGTATTTTTTTATAGGCAGTTTTGACTTGACTTATGTATTAGTATCATTTTGCAGTGATTTTTCCTCTCACACTCGACGAGCAGGAGAAGGGAGTGCAAATCACCTTTGGCATTAAATCCATTGGCCTTACAACACTGACGCGAATACTGAAGAAACCGATATAAAAGCCCAGGTTTTCGTGTTCTGCATTTTCCGAAGGCGGAGAAAAACTTACAAAATGGCGAGTTTCGCTAAAATCCGAGTTCGACTCAATGAAAAAACAACGTTCATTTGTGTTAGCTCAAGAATCAGTTGGCCAAAATTGTAAACGTGAACGTGAACGGCGTTCAGATTGAGGGAAGTGGCCGTGAACTAAGCGGCATTCAAATTTTCCATGAACTGAGGCGTTAACTTGAGAGCCGGTGGAGACTTTAAGTCATGATGAACTGCAAGCAGATTTGCCGAAAGTTCATGGTTCATGACATGTTTGGCCTGGTTCTTGTCATGTCTCCTCGATGAAACTCCACAAGTCTTTCCACTAAATTTTGCGCAGCGCAACCTTCTCTGTGTCAGACCAGCCTTGTCAAAGTTGCGGAATGTCCAAGGAAACATGAACGATCCGTGAGCTTAAGCGAACTTTCTCCATGAACTTGAACTGAACGCCGTTCAGTTTCTTGAGGGCGGACGCGCACTGAACGTCGTTCAAAATGTCCGTGAACTTTTCATGCTGTGACAAATACGCAACAATAGCAAGACAAGCAGGGGGAGGGGACGAGGGTGCCAACACCATCGCGTGAGGTACAGACTTGGCCAGAGGACATCAGAATTTGGTGGTTTTCTCATCAATTTCGGTCATTTTCTCATCAGATTTGGTGATCTGACTGGTGGTCGCAGCCTCGTCACAATGACGCACTGGTTGGAAAGGCAACATGGTCGATTTTTCCACCCCGAGGCGGTGCGACAGTACGAACTAGTACGGGGAAGCAGTCGCATGTCTCATCTTCATATTCCACATCCTGCTGACCAATGAATACCTCAACTCTCAAGAGTCCGTCCAGGACCTACGGATAATATTGTAAGAGCACGGGGCAGTTCTCAACTCTGGTTTTCGTGCACTCACTGCGGATAATATAATACAGTAGACAACCCACCAGTGTTAGCTGTTTACAACGAGGCCGAGCTATGCTCGATCAAATTTCCTGTCAAAGGAGTCTGATCAGGCGTTTAAGTCCAGAAATTGGTCTTGAAGGGGGAGGAGGAGGGAGGAGAGTTGGTTTGGCGCAAAACCAATGGGGAGGGACCGAGCAGGCCCTGGCATCGCTCCAGGCTACAACGACATGCATCATTTTCCGCAGATAAACTCGATAGATAAAGCAGAAAGTAGAAGATGCTTCTTTGCTTTCTTCCCTACTTTCCCCGAGCCCCGCGACAGCTGCTTGCATGCCAAATTCTTGGCAGGCACATTAAGTTGAAAATCAGCAGTTGAAAACACACATACAAAGTTAGAGGCAGGTACGAAAAAGGAGGGGGAGAGAAAGAGATAAAGGGGACTTGAAAAGGGACTTGGTCCGTCCGCCAAACCCCCCCCCCCTCCACTTGAGAAGAGGCCCATAAGACGTCCTAGAAGGTCTCTCCCTCCTCCAATTATATTGATATCTGTGCCTTCTGCATACGTACAATGCAGCACGAATATTTGTTTGCTGTAGCTGAAGGTAGCTGCAGTTTTTATCACTTAAGTTACCTAAAACGGAAGCAAATTATGTACTGCCAGAGACTTTCACATTTCACGAGCTTCAAATTTGGTGGATGAGGCTTTTGTCTTCCACCAGTTTATCGCGATTGTAATTAAGAACCCTTTGCAAATGCATTTTTGTACTTTTACATACGTGTTATCACACGATATGAATAATTCATGTGCCATACAGACAATGGCAGAAAGGGAAAAGGATTCAAGGTTCTTTTCCAATGTGAGTGCCCACCCTGGTATAGCAGTGGCTCCTCCACACTACTATACCTTTTTTTGGACGAAGAATAAATCTTCCAAACAAGTGCACAACGTTGTTGCACCTTCTACCAGCCTTCTTGGAGCTACAAATTTGTGTGTGTGTGTTACGCAAGGAACTGCCTGTTGATTGGATGTGCAATTTTCTCTCCTCTACCTAGTTATTTCGAGTCCCACCGTTGCAACGATTATCGATTGTGGCCAGACACGTAATTGCATAACACGTGGGAGTAATTTGCGGTGAAAGTCCGCAATTTGCCTTTGGTCTCTGTCACATAAACCATCCTGTCAATAGAAAACATTGCTCTACATAGGGGATAATTTCGCCGACCCAGACGTGCAAATCAGGTAACAGAATAGAGGAAACGGACAGGAAAGCGCGGAAAAGCTATTTCTTATCTTGGCTTTTATGTGCCTTTGGTGGGCCTCCCATAAAACTTTTCCTTCGGCTTATTTATGAGAAGTCGTAACTGGCAGTGGTATCGCCAGTAGTACACTTTTCTTCGCTCTAAAATACCATACTGTACCTTTCTGTGGGACTGCACGCACGGACCTACGTGCGTGCGTGCGTGCGTGAGTACACCCCACGTACTAGCACTCCTACTATCTGCGCCCAAAGTTGTCTCTTTTGTGGGACCCACTTCTTAAGCTCCCCATTAGCACTTTGACGTGGACAAATACTCATGCCAAAAACTTTATACCTGATCCCTCGAGCAGAGGATTCTGGTCCCCCTCCCCCCCCCTCCCCCCCCCCCGAAAACATTATGGCAAAAATCGCTTAAGGCAGGGAGGAGGATTTCTTACCTAATGGAGCCACCATGAGCATGACCAAGATCGGCGCCGAGGATAGGAGCATGGTGGACGCGAAGAATAGGTAATGTCCTGGCCCACTCCGAGTCTTTCACGCTGGTATCATTGCTCTTCCATTTTCTTTCTCCTCTGTCACTTACACTCACTGAGATACTTGACAACGTAAACACGAAGCTGTCCAGACGAAAGCAACTCTTAAGAGGGAAGTTCGGTCCAGTTCTTACTGCTCTGGAGCGATGTTTTTCTCGAATTTGTCACCAGCACGCTTATTTTCACAGAGTGGAGGTAGTCATCCAAGAGCTTATATATTTTCTCCCTCGCTTTCCTTTGGCAGAAAGTTGTCTACATTCTGGTAGGACCACTTCTTTCAAGAGCAAAAACTTTCCTAGAAGGAAAAGAGAGAAAAATTGATGCTTTATGCAACGCGTGACATCAAGAGACGGGCGCTGATGTACGTACGATCGCCAGACACGCATGTACGTCAGCGGGGGCTCATGGACCTGTACTTTCCGTATGACCTTTTGATTTCACTAGTTCTTCACAGAAATGACAATGATCATGTGACGCACACAAAGTGCTGAAAGGTAGCATTGCAGATAAGTTAAGGACAGCACGTACACACTACATAAGTACTCGCATACACTTTCAGTCACATGTGCGTACTCACTCAGTACTTTTTTTTCGCGTAACTGTCCTCAGGAACCTATTTCAGTGCCGTCGTGGAAAGTTTTGAAAGCGAAACAGGAAGATTTCAAGTTTTCATTCTGGAGGACGTACTGGTGGAAAGATGGGCTTTCAACGTTGGCGTACAGAGAATATCTACAAAGATGAGGGGTCCTAACTTTTTAGTCTGGCTCAAAACATCGGCACACCTTTGCGCTACAGGCCAAATGTACTGTCAGTCACTCAGAAGTACAAGTACAGTAGCGCTGCATGTGTGAAGTGGATCTGCTACGCACGGTGCAGCAAACGTGCTGTTCCTCAACACATATATAACTTTGCCGACCGTTCCCAAGAGGAAACGCAATTTCAACTCTACTGTCACCATATATATGTGATGCATACGCTGCATACGACTGTTCTTTTGGCAAGTGACATTTGAAATGTTTAGGCTGCCTTTGCACTCGCCCTCGAATGTGCATCCACCGTAAGACGCTGGTTGGGGATTTTTTTTCGCTCGCTTTTGCAGCCAGACAGTTTGTTTTAGGAGAAAGTTACTTTCAAGTGGATTCGATACTCACAGGAAAAACTGTTTTTTTTGGAAAAGGCTATCATCTCGGTCAAACACTGCGGCGGTGAAGGCAAAAACTTTCTGCGGATACTTCAGAGAGAGGAGAGAAGAAAAGAAAAATAGCTGAGCGTGAGATTTTGAGTCACTTCTTTACTCACTCCCCATCCCTCCTCCCGGGGTGGCGAGTGAATACTCGGCCGATCGGGCTCGTCATAACCTAAACCTTTCCTCCGGGAGCAAAAATCGGGCCGAACTTAGCATTTTTCTCGTGTTATCCATATGTTCAGAGAGGCAACGAAAAAAAAGCATTCCGCAGCCTCCGTATCTGGACTAGACCTCGCTGCCCAAGTCAGCCGGCGCCCGAATGAGGGTTGGAGAATATTTGCCCTCACCTGTGAGTGTCCAACTCCTCTGACTGCTGATTTCATAGTAACACGGCACGAGCGGGCCTCATATGTGCAATAGATCTATCTACCTTGGCAGTGGAACGTCAATTCGGACAATCGTGTTCAGTACTCGACCTGGAAATGACGGATTCTTGATCGATTTCAACCGATCTTGCGCAGGAGAACTTTTAGCTCTAGGGAGGGCAAAAGAAAAACCACTGAACCGCGACTTTGACCAATGGCCAACTTATGCAAATACGTAGTCGAGGTCAAGTATTCGTACTACGACTGGAAGCGTCGAGCAAAATTACCCATACTGATGAACTTTGTTGCTTCTGGCTGTTCCGAGACAGGCGACTTTGCCAACTCACAATAATATTGGATGATCATTGGCAGTCTTACAGACTAATTAAAGCAGAAGGCAATCTAAGCTGTGTTTTGACTGTGTCCAAAAGTATACACACGACATGAAATTTTACTGATTACAGTAGAAACAGCTTAATAGCACACTCTTGGAGGAATGGGACCAACTGCGCGCTACAGCAAAATAGCTATATAAATAAAGCTGTTCGGGTATGTATGTTTGTGCCCCTCTAGCGCTCTCAGTTCTTCACGGATCTGGCTCATTTTTGGCATGTGAGATCTTTGGGTCAACAAG
>JAAUXU010016948.1_pt1 | contig 28908 bp, 33 predicted proteins | sample 7278151 | NCBI WGS metagenome assembly JAAUXU01 (sample SAMN14350113, study PRJNA611818) | marine sediment metagenome | isolation source: surface marine sediment (1.8m) | place: French Polynesia: Moorea | collected 2018-08
CCCACAACAACTACAACACCAACAACCACCCCCCCCCCCCCCAAAACCACCTCCCCCCCCCGCGGTTGTGGTTTGTGGGCCCCCCCAACCGTCCACCGGGGTTGTGGGCTCGGGGGGGGGGGGGGGCCCTCTCGTGTCCGAGTAATAGTTGAGGTGCGCACTGTTGTTGAGCTTCTCTTTCGTGGCGCTGCTCGTTGGACATTCCTGTCTCGTACTTGCTGAACTGCCTGGACGACGACGTCTTAATCTAGTAGTCCATCTCCATTTACCTGACTGTTCAGTTGTTTCTCGGTCTTGGTAGTTGTTGTTGACTAGGGCTGTATCGAATCAAGGCTCGGTTAAGCTTGAAAATGAAAACGCTCAAGCCCAAATCGAGTCTGATTCGGCTCAGATTGTACTAGAACTTCCAAACTCCAATTCGGCTCGTAGTCGAAAAAACTGGCTCGATACATCTCTACTGCGGACCTCAGGTAGCCCAGCTCGAGTCTACAGATCTGATCTGAAGGACGCAGTGTGTATCGTGACCAAGATCATGTCACTTATTCTCATTCATGCGTTGCACAAAGTTGAGGAATGGAAGTACTTGAGAAAAATCTGAACATACGTATTGGCGGCTTTGCTTACCAATAACTTAGAGAGGTATGTACGCATGTAAAACATCGGTTGTGGTGCGCACATGCGCCATGGAAGTGAGTACGCACTATGTATGCAGACTTCGTAAAAGATATTTCATGGACATCACTACATAAATTTTCCCGCACAATGCCTTTTCAGCACATTTGCACACAGGGAGTAGCTTGATGCAGTGATTTAGCCAAGCCTCCAGAGTGGCTCTTCAAGAGTAGCTCTTTCATAAATACTCTGCAGCCCTCATTTGGTGCGGCTCTTATTTGAGAGTGACCCTTATTAAAGAGCAGTTCCTAGTACAGAGACGACAGTTCTCATAAGGAGCTTCATGAAGAAGGCCAACATCTAACAGGATTGTTATGTAAAACAATAAATATCAATGAGAGATTAAGATTGGTGACTGATCATATTACATGTTGCTAAGTGATCAAAAACACCATATTTTCTTCAAAAATTGCTTCAAAAGCAAAAGAAGAACAGCTGAACACAATTTTTGTTCTATCGTTAATGAAGGAGAGGTAAAAATATCTCTCAAAGTGTAAAAAATTGATGGGTTAAAATGGTGCGAGACAGCTATGTACAGTCAGGCTTAAAAGTATTATTAAGGTCTGGAGACTCGTGTTTCGCTCCCAAGCAACGCACTTTTCAATGATGTTGCACTAATAATGATTACACTGCTTCCTGTGTTATATCCACTCATTAAGGATTGTCACTTGTGTGCTATGGAAAAATACTGCACATTTCTGGCTTGACATTTAATGTCCCTAAAAAAGTGTGTTTAAGTTCACTTCATAAAACAGATGTTTTCTGGTATTCTATTGCAAGCTAAATTTGAAGCACCTTGTGAGAAGTTATGAATGACAATAATTTTCGTCCAGCTGATGGTCAATTCCTCTCTGTCACACACTACACTTTATGAGTTGTTTTTAAAGTTATTTCGCCGTCTGGAGAGACTTTTGAACCTGTCCTTTCTGCTCCTTGACCCTCTTTGTGTGGACATTGTGCACGACTTTTAAGTGCTATGACATAACAGTGGAAGCACTCCAATCATTGCTTGCACAACACCTTTTGAAAGGGTGTTGTTTAGGACAAAATGCCGACAGCTCTAACGATACGAGATCTTACGAGTGCTTTTAAGCCTAACTAGAAACAGCTGCCTCACGGGCCTAGATGTGATTAAGGACTGGGGATGTGGGTTTGACACCAACACAAGTCGTCCCCGTCTTCTTCTTTTGCTTGATGATGATCCTACATTACTTTTTCATGATTCTCTTCTGCCAAGTTCATCTCGTAGCCTTCTTTGGCCCTAACCATCTTTTCCCTGGCCTTCTGGAATGCGTCCAGCACCGTTGAGACACTGCTGAAGAGCGTCGCCGAGCTCAGCTTGTTCACAATGGTACTCATGGGCCGTGGGGTCTTCTCGTTAAGGAAGGCATCTGACTGATGGGCAACATTCAGTCTCACCCTGTAAGTGAGTCATATTTTTTTTTTAAAAAAAAGTACACTATGTCTGTGCTTGTCCAGTTCAATTCCAAACATAGACATGGGGTGATTGGTACAAACTGTGAATTTTGAAGAGGCTCATTGGAGGGCTTGCATGGACAGATCAAATTTGTTCAAGCCACATTTTTTATACCAACATTATGCATGGTCCCAGTTATGTTCTACTGTAGTGAATCATCATGACTGGTACATCACCTGATGGACCCACTGGAGATGGTTTTGAAGCCGAATCTACTGAGGACTTTGTCGTCTGCAGTCTCACCAGGAGTTCCCGCATAGGCAAGGTCGTCCAGCTCCGGGGTTCCACCGACGAAGTACCTGCGCATCTCACCCTTCGGGTCAAGCCTGAGTGGCCTCCAGGTGTCGAGGGAAAAGTCGTAGGATCCAGCATTGTAGGGCACGAAGGTGAAGCCATACCCCTCAGCGCGACAGCGGCTCCAAGAGTCAATGGACATCACTTCAAAGAAGATCTGAGGCCATTTGGGCAGTGATTCCTTCAAACAGCACATGGTAGATTTGTCATAATGTTTTAGGCCTGCAACTACTGGCACACCTTGTCGAGATCGAATCTGTTGATGTCGAAGAAGAGGTCGATGTGGAACGTGTGTGAGAAGTGAGCCACATCTTTGCCATTCTTGGGGTCTGCCTTGGTGCTGCACCTGTGGGTCATGCCGGTCAGCTGAGAGTCTGAGGTGGAGCTCCAGCCAAGGGGAAGGTCAACCAGGTAGTGGATGAACAGGTGGTCATGCTCGAAGTCCTGCGCAGACACCAACTCACCATAAAGAAGCAGCCTGACAAAAAGGGGAAGCAGGATGTGAAAATGGAGATAAAAAGAGAAGAAGAAAGCATATCCCACCTGAATGTCCTCTTTGGGACAGTCTCGAACTTGTCTCCCACCTTAGCGATTTTCTCCTGGACAAGCTTTGCATAGACGTCACTGAGCACAAGCGCCTCCTGCATCTGCGCCCCGTACTGCATGGGCGTGGAAATGTGCTCCAGCCAGTACTCATAGGTCGTTCGCTCACCAACATTTGTCTGTAGTGGCACAGGGTGAGTATAAAAACGTGACCTTTTGTGCGAGGCCTCCTATCAACTTTTTCTGCCTCAACAGCCAGAATGGTGCATGCATGAGATGCATCTGCCTCACCTCCACCCTGTAGGGCTTGCTGGCATGGGTGAAGTCCGGGGACACTTCTAGCACACCATTGGCTCCGTATTTCAGCACGCATAGGTCCAGATACTTCTTGTCGTCCTCCTCCTCACTTCCCAAGTTGAACCTGACGGCCATGACCTGTGCGGCAGTCGCCAGCGTGTGAAGCCTTACACGAGTTTCCCTGCTCATCTCCTCGGTCACAATATTGGCTGTTGGGATCGTCATCTTGTCAGACACTGAGACGCCAGTGAGGTTGGTGCGCTGACGGCGGCGGCGCAATCCGGACATCATCAACTGTGCCAAGACGCTTGGCTCCTCATCTGGGTTGGTCGTCATCTGAGGATGCTGAAGGACAGAGACCCAAGCCCGTTTTACTATTATAATATGGATGTAATATGTAGGTATGTAATACCAATGCATCATTTTCATGTACCGGTATGTCAAGTCAAAAGTTGAGATCATATGTGGACATGCATATTTCTTTCATACATAAACATGGAATACCAATTTTAGACCTCGCTTAGCATACTGATAATTTTCCAGCCCCTCTGGGAAGTGACCGATCATTAGATGGACTAATAGAATTTACATGATTCCTGCGCCATCAATTTTAGCTCGTAAGAGTGTTGAAGAGCGTTTCCTCTTTAAAAATCTTACAGTAGTAGTTACAAATTTAGTTGAAAACATTTAGGAAAACCTTTTGGATTAGGCTCAGGTAAGGTTTGGTGTCGAAATATATTTGAGTCCATAATGTCTTTGATCTTCCCTGATCCCCAAATTTTCAAGCATTTGGTCTCAGCTTGGCCGAGTTTCGACTATCGACCAAGGCTGGATGCATCTGTACTGCTAGGTGATGAAAGGAGAGGCTGTATCGGATGCGCACTCGTACCTGCTGCCGTTGGTCCTGTTCCTGATCCTCTTCATCTCGGCCCTTAAAGATTTCCCCATCCAGAGAGGTGTAGATCCTCTGCTTCGGGCCAGGCTTCTCTCCCTTCCTCAGCAGCGCCTGAGCGTCGTGGAAAAGCTTCCTCTGAAGCACCTCAGAAAAGTCAGATTCGTGCTTACTCGTGTAGTGCCTGGAAAGATTGGACTTTCCCATGAACAGCGTCATGACTTCCAATAACTTTGACAGCGAACTGAACGCCTACACCAAGTGCATTCAGTACTGAATGCGCTAAAGTAAGAGCGAACTTACTTGAACTCGGCATAGCTGAAAACCTTTTGCTGCCATCCGAACACTACCATTTCCTCTTCGTCTTCTTGATGATTTGGCTCGTTATCGTCGGTGCTGGTGTTGGAGCTCCGGATGGACTCGGAGCTGCCGGCCCGTCGTGAGCCACTTCTGGCTCCACGACTAGCCTCCGCGGCTGCAGAAGCCAAGGAAGCCGTAGAGGAAGAAGAGTTGTTGACCTTCCTGATCCTGACGCGCACACGCAAGTTGGAGATGTTGTCCCTCGTGCGGTAGAGGCCGGCAAAGAAGTTCTCCTCCGACGGCGAGGGTGAGTCCAAAGTAGTCAAAAGGCACATCATTCTTGAAGACACCAAAGGTATGTCTGTTTACATGAGTTCAGCCCTTTCGCCGGGCTTTCACCTGGTGTGTCAGGTATGAGCAGATTTGAAAGCCAGGTATTTGCAGCCTGAAGCCACTGTTATATCCAGAGCGCAGACCTGCAACAGTGCGAGATCTTCCATGACTCATCGTCCGTAGCCCTCTAGAGCGATCGACCATAGAGGAATTAGCGCCCATATTTATAGCATGTCTACTTCATAGAATCTATGTATATAAGGAAGGTTAAATACAACCTTTGCTTCGTTTCCAACTATCGCTCCGGGTTGCCTTGGGACCTTCCCATCCTGCAATGCACTCCTGTACCAGTCCGCCAACCTGTAGAAGATGAACCCGATCCCCCCGGTCTGAGGGGTTGAGACAAATTTTCAAAATTTTGGATGGGGCGCAGTGTCCCTAATGAGACTTCTCTCCACAGGCATCGCCCCTGTGACCCAACAGTGATCCACGAACCGCTATTAATCCACCAAGCTCTAATTATCCACCACCCCGTAACTGGGTGGGTGAGTGGAAAAATGATCCACCATGGAGAGTCGAAACAACAAGTACAGTCTCTACAGCGGGTGATCTCTTATCATCGAAGCCCGCTTGAACTGTGTTAAATGACACAACTTGATGTATATATAATTATATATGCATGTGCTGAAAAACTTGTCTTACTCCATTGTACAAATCTAGCTAGTAAGGCATACTACGACGCATACGTATATCTTAGAATGGCTCTGCGATTTGGAACGTTAGTGTAGTCTTCAATCTGCAGGTCCAAAATCCAAAAGGATGTTGAGATCATTCAAGTCATCTTCATCATTTGGTCAGTCCTTGCTGTTGATGTGGCCACCGTTGTTGCTCTGCTGACGCATGGGGCTGTTGACTAGATTGAGTTCCTCGTCGTCGCCGGTCTCGATCAACTAGAACAAGATGACATTGCGCTTGACACTATACAGGACCGCTGTGACCAGGTACTTGGACTGAATGAGATTGACTGTAATGACGATGGAAGGTGTCAACCTAAGGGCAAATTCTACTCATGACGTCCGAACTCCTGGCTGTTAATTACCTGCACGTGCTGCTGCCGGTTGATGGCGTCCACGATGGCATCCTCGTTGGTCGACGGCCTCCCTGACGAGGAGGTGCCACCGCTTAAGTATTCCAGCATGTCAATGTTGAACGAAGGGTTTAGGGTGATGTGAGGAACCAGCTCCATCGCCTCCTCTTCCGTCGCCTAAGAGAATGAAAAGAAGTTCAACATCAACGCCCTGGGCTCAATCCTGGATGAAACCCCGCCTGCAGCGCACTGACTCCCCCCTCTCCAAGGTCCCCTTGGTTTAATTCCTGAGCTTGCTGTCAAGAAAGTTGACGCTACACTTTGTGTTGATTCTTGTTTAAATGTGGATTCCGGATCATAGGGAAAGTCTGGATCCGACAGGGCCAACTGATCAAAGCAATGTACTTTAACAAGTACTACGTAAGTACTGTAAATCCCAACCCGTACACATGCACCGAAAGATCGGATCAAAGTCTTACTTCGCACGAGCTTGTCCTCCTGGTGTGATCACAGTTCTTGATGAGCAGCAGGCTGATTCCGAAGCCGATGACAGCAAAGGTCACCAAAATGACGCTGATGCCGACGATCCAGATCCTGACGTTGAGAAAATGACCGAGGTCAAAGATCCACTGTCTCTTTGAATCACATCACTCACTTGAGATAGGGCGTTTCGTCGTCGACGTTGTTTCGGTAGGAATCCTTCTCTTTGGCCATGAGCTCCTTAGCGGCATCGACCTCGTCGCGGTTGTACTTTGTATTGGCGGCCACGCTGTGATCTTTGCCGCATCCCAGGTCGTTGAAGGCGCACACACGGAAGTAATAGGAGGAGTTTGGCATCAGGTGGTAGACCGAGTAGGACGTCGCGTTGCCGGCCACGTCGCTGACAGTAGTCCAGTTGTATGAAGATTTCTGCGACGAAGTTAGCAAGAGGTATAAGCAGGAGTTATAGATCGATATCGCCATCGAGTAATCTTGTCCATTTTGTCCAGTTCCAATCAAGTCCGGTCCAGAAGTCTGGGAGAGACCGACTTCAACAGTTTCCGTACTAAGGCTTCATGGTCCTAATATGAGCCAAGCTCATAGCTATAATTCTTGCAAAAATAGCGAAAATCGACATGGATAGTAGACGAGTAGTTGTTAGAAACAGCGATGATGCATATCCATAGCAACATTTTCGCACGGACTAACCATTAGCTAAACATTTGCGCGCGATCACCAAACTTTTCCTCCGGATCGATCAATATTAAAGGGCCTTAACTTTGCTCAGGGTTAATTTATAAAAATTGTGCTTCCCTTAATGGAGAGCTTAGAGCCTGGTCTACAATCTGTAAGTATGTACTGCAACTTTGCTCCAGGATGATCCATTTTGCTGTAGTACGCAGTTTTTGGAAGTGGCTCTTCATAGTTACACCCTATGAATATATAGCATTAACGCTAAGTTTTTAACGTAATACTGGGGAAACATAAGCGAGTCAAAACTTTCCATACAGCTTTGTGCGAGTCAAGAATCACGTGGAAGCTTTTCTGTTGTCGGGTAGTGAAAACCTTCCAGTGTGAATGAGCCTAGGCGAAAATACCTCTACCGTTGCATTTGAGAGCCGGCCTTCAGGAAGAACAACACCCTGAAGATGAACCTGGTCCCTCCCTTCACTCTGGGACCTCGAGCTCCTGAGAGTCTCTCTGATGTAGGGTTCTAAATTCAGATTGATCTGAGTCTTCAAGTTTAATCGACTAATTTCCAAGTTGTTCAGGTAGATTAATCGATTTACTCAGATCAATTTTCAAGTTTTGGCTTCTTGACACTCTGACCTTCCAGCGTAAGATGAATTTGCAAAAACAACAATGTGACTATTGATCCTCGTTCGTCCTCGTTCTCAACTTGGAAATGAACCCACTAGCGGTACTGAATGTCCTCTCCACCTCCACTGAAGAAGGCGTACAAAAGTGAGAGCACTAAATCATTTGCTGTATACTTATGCACCTCTATTAAAGATTCATAGATTAAAGCGTTCAGGTGAAAATTAATCGATTAAAATTTGCCTCAGATTAAAGATCGACTAATCAGTTGATCACTTAGAATCCTACTCTGATGAGCTCCTCGAAGAAGAGGATATTGATGCGGCTGTCATGCTGGTAACAGCCAACACTGACGAGAACAAGCTGATGTTTACCGCCACCTTGACGACATGGAAATGGATCAGTGCAGTAGCAACCAAAAGAATTTGAATATATCACGAATGTTTCAAGGAAAAAACCCTATATCCCAACTCTTTTGCAAGTGTTGCTGGAGCCGCCAGTGTAAGTAGCGTTTGAAAGTCCTTCTGGGGAGGCTCAACATCAAAATAAGAGCTGCAGCCAGAGGTGGAAGATTGAATGAGAGCTCCGGCTCACAAATGTGACGATAACGTTTATGAAGACAGATAAGCTATGATTCGAAAATAGTTGCTAAAGTTATTAAGCCCAATGCTCAAACAATAAATTCCTGAAACTACATCGTACCACCTCTTAACCCCCCGTTTTTCAGCCTTTGTTGCTTAAGGTTATAATTTAACGTTCGTTGGTGGTACATAATCCAATTGTTATTGTCGTTACATGATTTTGTGCAGCTTCAAGCCTGATGAAAGAACTCTTGACTTCAAGTGTCCTATATGTTTTCTATACGAGTCTAACATGTCAAAGTGGTTGAGGTCACCTTCAGACATTTCTTGGCAGTTAAAGCAAGTCTCATGTTGATGGCCACGATTTGTTTTATAGCACTACATCATTGTTTCTCTTTAAATGCTTAGCGTTGCCAAGTTTTGATACATTCAAGGCTGAAACGCTGAAAACTTAGGACTCATCATGGGGATCACACTGAATTTCGCCTCTGATTACACCTCCGACAAAATGTTGATGAACTCCCTCACCCTCTGGGGACTCCTGCTGAGTTCTTCTTCCTCTTCCTGACTGAGGTGACTCTTGTCCATCCTGTACGAGAGCTTGAACCCCCTGACCGGCGATCCGCCGTTGCCTGGCAAGTGCCAGGTCACCACGGCGAAGACCGAGTTGGTCTTCACGGTAAGGTTCGTCACACGAGGAGGGACTGTGAGAACCTGGGGGATGGAGACATTGCGCTAGGTCATTGGAGTCCATGAGGAGTACGAGCCAACGTATGCGTTCGCTTCTTAGGCATGTAGAGGTAAAAAATGCGTTTGGTTGCTGCTCAAGTCGACAACGAGCCCAACCTTAACCACAAGCAGCAATGTCGGGTCATGACATGGAGGAGATATCTCCACCGTGCCAGGGCAAACCTAAAAATTGACCCCAAGAGAGCCCATTTATTTAGTAACTTTATCTTGGGCCCATGATAAGAAATGAATCAACCCAGAGGGCCGGCTCAGAAGAGTCGCGCGTTCTGCACATCTAGCACGCACCTGGACTAGAACTGTATGTATGGACTGGTTACTCTCGGTGTCTTGGCAGGTGTAAACCTTGGAATCCTCTGGCACGACACCGACTATGGACAGGTTGCCGTCCTTCTTGGAGGTGTGGAACCTTTTCTGGTCGGGACCGGTGTTCCAGACCCACTTCACATGGAGATTTTTTACGGAGTTGTCTCCGCAAGGCAGTGTGATGTTTTCCCCAGCGTTCACAGTCATCTCTTGTCTGATGAGGTTTCTCGCCATGTTGCCATCGTTGGTCTTGGCGGCCGAGGCGACCCATAGGAGGAGCAAAGACACCGAGTATGGCCACATCCAGTGCAGGAAAAACATAATATGGTCTTGATGACTTTCCCTTTACGAGAACAAACTACAAGTACACTTGGCATTGTTCAACAGATTCACACGCAGGATTCATTCTGGACACTTTCTTCCTTCAGCAGTTGCCAATTTTGCACCTCGAGACTTGTTCAGCATTTGTCACTCGTCTGGAAGTCCAGTTCTGCGGCAAAAGTCTGAATTTGGCAAGAGAAGAAGACAGAAAAGATGCTCCTGTTGTCGATCACAGTCCTTTCTGCCCTTGCTGCTTCATGGGCGTTTTCTCTTTCTTCCGCAGCCACTTCTTGATTAGAAAACCTCAGTGATCACAGAGTTGGTCGTCTCCTGCTGCCCTTTCCAGCCTAGCGAGTCCGCCACCAAGCCGAGCGACCAGCCCATCCATGTGAAAGTGAAGCGGCAAGTACATGGTGTGCATAATCGTGGTACCACCAGTCCCAACACCAACTAGAAAGCGGCCACTCCTTGGTGGAGCTGGACCGACCACAGGCCAAGTGAGACGACAGCAGCGGCTTTCTCAATTTCCCGGCTGTGTGCACGGACAAGTTCTCCTTGGGGACGGGTGAGGCTCTTCGATCAATAGAGAGGTTCTTAGCGGTGTCTGCTGCTTCGCTGCAGCTCCGGTCGCTCAGCTGCTCCTCTGTCTCGCTCTCTCTCATCTTTTGGGGCGAGTGCGCTCGCGCGCGCAGCGCCCATCTTCAGGTTGGGCTGTCATGATGTGAGCCTACGTGTTGTGGCACATGACAAGGCGAGCTTGCTCAATGTTGTATTTGGGGTTATCACACCGGGGTATCAAATACTGTAGTGCACAACTAACATTACATCAGACGCGTCTAGAGCTCCCGGTCAAGATCCTGGTCAAATAACTCTTAGTGTGATCAGCACGCGCATAGTGTTGGTATCTAAAGTGGTTGACCAAGGCCACCCGGCTATAGAGCCGCTCCAGCTGACTCAGCTTGTGATTCAAGGGCCCCAAGGCTCGGTTGCTGCCGTCGAAGTGGTCCCTCTTGGGCAGGACAACCGCCACGCACCGGGACGAGAAGTCACCGAGAGTGGTGCTCAACAACTTCAGTTCGTGCTTTTCTATGGGCTCTAACGTCTTCCCGTCGCCCGACTCCGAGAAGCGCAGGACAATGTCTGAGTACGTGGCGTGTGGCATCAACTTCGTCGTGTAAACATAGTCTTGGCCGTACATGGTCTTCAGCTCTTCAGCAATCTTTCTCCTGTTGAAGAAGAACACTTCCATGTACATGTATAGCAAAATCTGCAAATGCCGTGACTACCTGAAATGTTCGGCCCAAGATTCTGGTTCATAAAAGTCAATCAAAGGTCGAAATTTGTCCCTTAACTGAGGATCAAGTCTCTCTCCTTCATAGTTCTTGAAGTCCATCTCGATGTTGAAGTCCTACAAAGATTCGGGCTCTAATTATGTCTCTAAGACGTATATCATTGTTATGGCAGCTCACTCAAAGAAAACTAAATGCTTCACTTAATTATTCTTAGCTGCGTATAACTCTATCTCACCAACTCGGTCATATTGAAGAGGGCACTGAGGTACAAGCGCCAGGTGCGGCGCAATTCGTGACTCCTCAGGCGGGATAGGTTCTCGGCATTCTCTCGAGCCACTCTCTGGCAGCTGCTGATCCCTAGTTGAAAGAGCACATCAATCCCGGCCTCGAGCAACTCGGTTTCAGTCGTGGCCTCCTTGAGGGCGGATGACGAGTTGACCAAAGAGAAAAAACTGTTGATTTCTGCGGGGTCAATAATACCCATCTGTAAAGGTCAGAACATGACAATGTGTGCACGAATATGACGTTCAAATTCATTTGCCTTGGCCAGAGTTGCGTAGAGGAAGACGCGGCTGCGACCGTCCCTTGGGTCCCCCTCGGTGATGTCGTTCATGGAAGAAAAGATCTTCTCTTTGAACATCTTGACATAATCCTCCTCACCCTGGTGATAAAGATCAGAACGTTCATATGAGCGCCAAGCGAGCATGTCTTAAACTTCACCACCTTATAACTTGTCCAGTTGAGGAAGAAGAGAATGAACACAGACTGTTCAATTTCCTTAATCCTGCAAGCCTTCCAGTCGGTCCTGCTCGCCAAACTCCGGCCAAACTCGCGCACCATTCTCTCGTAGTTCGCCACCCTGGTCAAGGTCAGTCCGCCGAGCAGGCGAGTCTGCGTCTTAAGTCTGTCAATGAAATCACCATTGAGTTTCATCTTAGGAAGCTACAGATTCACGTCTTACTGTAATTGAGCAACGATTGGAGTAAACTTGGCAATGATTTGCTCGCTCAATGCGAAGTCTTTCGTTCCCCTGTTTTTGACCAACTTGCAAATGGGCGAGAAGGATTGCTCGTCTTTGAGGACAGCTTCTTCATCCAAATCTCTTAGGCGCTCCAATAGCAACGTGTTCACCTCTTGTGACCTACACATAGACGGACACTGGCACATTGGATCGACTGGAGTCGGTACACTTGATTGGGTCCTGCCTGGTGTGCAGTCGCATGCCGCTCATGTAGATGCCGTGGCAAATCGCACCCACCTCGAATAAGGATAGCGGGTGGCAGCCGCCGTTGACGCTCAGACACTCTCTCATCTTGCGAACCAAGAAGTCTGGGATGTAGGTGCCATTGCCGTCAAACTTTGTCGGCAAAAAAGCAGTAACAGCATAGTCGCTGGGTCAGAAGCCACGTCTGCTTTACTAGACTGAATCGATCCGGGACAAGTCCGGTCTCCCTTGCACCAGTCAGTGGCTGGGTCAGGGCTAACTTCTCATGCAGTTTGGTGAAAGAAAATCTGACTTAAAAGAGAGCCCTCATTTCAGTGCTACTGCTTTCCTTCTTCTTGTCCGTGATCCCGGGGAAGTCTCTGAGCCGTCCTACAACGTGCATCAGGAAGGCGAACTCAGAAGGCTGGAGAAGGTCGATGCGGTCCGCACACACAAAGGTGGCTACGAGATGCTGAAGAAACTGCCGGCCTCCAATTTCGCCTCCCAGACTGCAAGGAGGAACAAGAGGAGTAAAGAGAACATGTTACGGTCATCTTTGTCATACCTTTTTTGGATGACGTCGCCGTACGTGATGTCCTTGTACCGAAAGCGTCCTCTGTTCACTTTGACCCAGCGTCGCCCCAGGCTCAAAAGCTGGCTTTTATTCTCCTTGACCGGATCCATTCCTTCGGTTTTCTCTGCGACCATGCTTCTCAGAAGATCTACGCACTCGCGGTCGAGCTGGATCAGGTTCGTGCCTTCAGCCCTCAGGACTGCGTCTTCCAACACTCGCCAATCACGGACAGGCACAGTCGGTTCTCTACTTGGTGTACTTTGGATCCAAAGATCTTGCAGACGACCTTTCTTGGGTGACACGTGCGCTCTTTGAGCGTTGCCGTCGACGTTTTCCGCGAGGCTGACGGAGGCGGCGACGGCGGCTGAGGGGGGAAGATTCTCGTGCTCTGACCCATTCTTAGCGGTCAGACGGTCCGCAGAGAGACAAAGCCGAGAAGCGCGGAGGAGTGCAACAGAACTCCTCGGTCTCAGCATGATCAGGTGCTACACTTCAAGGCCAATTCCGTATCTCCAGGAGCTGTACTCCACCAAGTATGACATGGGCAGCACGAAGGTGCTGTCAGATGAACCTAAGCGCGACCGAATGAAAACACGTTTGTTTTTTCTTGTGTTTACAAGTTGTCACTGTCAAGCAGAGCTGCCACTTTTGGTGCCTCCTCTTCAATCTCGAGTCAAAGATTTCGGATCTTGAGGTCCCGCCTTTGCCTTTACTCCATCGTTGCCCCAATGCTGATATTAGACGTGTTTTTTAGCTGGGGCAACAATCTTGACAGTCATGTAAAGGACTTTTGAGATGAACGGATTGGACACTTATTGGAAGTTCTTCACCTTGTCATTCGTATATTTCTTCAGATTTAAGTACTGGAAGTCGTCTATGCACGGACTTCAATATCAATTTGAGGCACACAGCATATGGTTGTATGACATACACCAGGGGATATAGCTGCAGGTTGACAGTTGATTTCGGTCCGTCATTGCTAAACATAAGCATGAGAGCCTGTTTCGGTGAGTGAACGCTATCCTTTCTAACAAAAAATCAGGGTCTTAGACGATACATCTTTTTGGTACTGTAATACAATACTCAATACCTTAACAAAAGAGTATTTAATGCAATACTCAATACTTTCTGCCAAAAGTATTGCAATACAATATTCAATTCTTTCCCAAAAAAGTATTTAATGCAATTTCAGTACTTTCTTCCCAAACTATTGCAGAATGTGTACAATACACAGTGAGAAAGCCTATCTTAACCTAACTTCAGTGGAAAACTCAGAAGCCATTGAAAAATGGCAGCTCACTTTCTTTGTGTGCCACAACTGAAGGTTGGGCAGTCACTCATTTGCCCGTATTCCTCCCCTAAGCCATTTTGTTTTGCGTCGCTATGCAATGTTTCTTTTTGGTATGGAAATTTAAAAAAGTATTGAAATTTTTTATAATGCAATACATTATTTTGAGCCTTTTTTCAAAAACAATATCAATACTTTAGTCAGCAATACAGTATTGCAATACCTGTATTACAATACTCTAAGACCCGGCAAAAACTCATACCAAAGTGTATAGCACAGGAGTGGCGCGCACATGTATGCCCTAAGCAGACAATTTTAAGTCTTTCTCTAAGCCTTGGACGGCCACTGCCATCATGGAGCTTTTGTTCTCGTTAAAAGTTGTCAGGGCAACTTCTCGCGACTCCTCCCAGTTGTAGAGATCTCTGAAATCATAATACACATACGAGTCAATGTTAATGTTGGTGTAAAAAATGCTCTAGAATCCTTACCTATAAATAGGCCTCAGAAACTTCATCCTCCCCTGCTCGGTTACCATCTGCACTGCTCTTGGAATTGCATCAGGCCACTTTCCACGTAACCCCAGACGAATCCACTTGCACTTGATCTCGGAATTGTTCACAGCATTCAGGCCATAGACTTCTTTCATTTTTGCCAGCTTCTTGTGGCTAAAAAGGATAAAAATGTTCTACTTGTAGACCACACTTCAATTATCTATGTCCACTTTACTTATAAGCCCTGCCTCTACAAACACCCAACTGTCATGACAATTCGCAGGGAATCTTGCAAAGGGCCGAAAAGTTAACTCTTCTATCTAGTGGGACCTGCTACAGCAAGGACACGACGCATGGATGGAGACCTCCTTTATCTTTACATGTAGATAACACCTACCTAAATTGGTGCATATACAAGCATTCAATCTAATGAAGCACGGAATGCACGAGCAAAGACATTATACGTACGTCAGAGGCTCCTCTAAGAGGAGAAGGGAGAGGAATTCATCCATTTGTCCAGAGGAGAACGCCTTAATATCATCAAGCACAAAAGCTGCCGGTTCAGTCTCATTCCAGTTTACCCAACGATCTTTCAGTTGCTGGCACACCTAGGGGAAGAATACTTTCATAATTTTTTCCTCATACCCTTCTGTTGACATGTCCATAAGTATAACGTTCTCTACTTATAAAAATGCATGATAGCCAATGAGGCAAACACTTACCTTGGCCAAGGATTCGTCATAATTTGGCTTGTACATAGGCATCCCCGGCAGATTGAACCAATCATCCCACTGGATTTGGCTGATGTTCGAATTATCCTTGAAGTAATTTAGGAAGAATTCCTTGAACATGAAAGAGTCAATCGACTCATACTTGAACTTGTCATAGTAGCTTTTGAGGAATGGCTCGAAGTTTCCTGAAAATGATGGTAAAGGTAAAATTTTGCACATGTCTTTAGTCCTTTTCTTGTTTGAACTTACTGGGACCTCCCACAAGGTCCTCGAGGTACCAGAGAAAAGCTGAACCTTTCTCATAAGGCACAGTCGAGAAAGCGTCATCTGGATCTACGCCGGTCAATTTCACCACCAAGGCAGTCAAAGCGTTGTCTTTGCCCAGAACGTTGATCTATTCGTTGGAGCATCAGAAGCTACACCTCCATCATCAGTTAAAGAAGTGTTACGCTTACCGCATAGTCCAAGTCTTTCCAGCCTCCAATAGCTTGGAAATGTCTCTGAGGCTCACCCATCAACCGTCCAACAATCTTCCTCTCAGTAAAGACAGTGAAGCCTTCATTTAGCCAGAAATGCTCAAAGTTCTTGTTGGTCACCAGATTTCCTGTCCAAGAGTGAGCAATTTCATGTGCAATCACATTAGCGAGTGATTTGTCGCCAGCCTGCGAAGAATGCATACATGCAAGATAAAAAACATTCCTTCAAGGGCCCGAGGGGCTTAGAGTTAGTTTAGAAGCAACATTAGATCTTGTCAAGGGCATTTGCTAACATTACCAATAGTGTTGGAGTACAAAAGGTGAGACAAGGATTCTCCATTCCTCCATAGGGAAAACTGGGCGGCAGCACAAGAATGTCATAAACTCCCCAAACGTATGGACCGCAAAGCTCCTCTGCCGTTTTCAGCATGTCCTCGGTCTCCGAGAACTCAAAAGCAGCCTTATCCACCATTTCCTTCTCAGACCAGACTGAACAGCGAGGACCAATTTTGCGGGATTCCAGCCTTCCCGCGGCAATGGCAATCAAGTAGGACTGGTGAGAGAAAAGAAGCATCGTCATGTCCGCCCTGTTTCGATCATGTACGCGTAGACACTAACCTGGATCGGTACCTTCTGCTTGAAGCGGTGAATTCTCTTCTTCCCATCATCAACAGACTCTGGTTCCCCCTGTCTGACAGCACTCATCAGAACAGTCAAGTCACTGCGAGCAGTTATCTAAAAGCATGAGCAAGAAAGCATAACACGTGATGGTTCCGGAGACCAGGTGCAGCAAAGACTGGTCTTCTTACTTCCGCTATGTAAGGACATTTGACTGCTGGAGTATCCTGCAAGGGAACCATTGCTCGACAGTGGATAGCTTGACACTGAGAGAATAAGTAGGGATGCGTCTTTCCGGCAGTCTGCTCGGGAGACAACCACATAAGTGCACTGCTGGAAGGACTCGTGGCGTAGGAGATCAACAGCTTCAGCCTGAAAGAGATGTCATCTCATGACAGCTACGCAGGATCAACAGATACACGTACGTCTTCTGGTCCGAGGCCGGCAACTTGATGTCGACTTTGGATCCGACGTAGCCCGGTGGCCCCACATTGAATTCCAAGGTCTGGCCACTTTCGACATCTTTGACTTCACGTATGTTCAAGTCACGAGAATCCAGGAACTATCAGAAGGATCCTGTCTTTGCAAGTGATCACACTCTTTGCATCTCAGGTTACTTTACCAAATTAGTGGCACTCTCGTCCACTTTCTCGACCGTCAGAGTGACATTCCCGTCCAAGATTTGGCCATCAAAGTCAACATCAAGCTTCAAGGAGATGTCTGTCACCTTCACCTTATCTGGAAGAACACAAGCATACACTCTAGCGAGCACGCGACGCAGTCACAGCTTAAAACTTTGATCTAAGCTGTACCGATATTGGCGAAAGAATTGGGATCATTCGTGCTAAGTCTCAACTCTTCCGCAGCCATGATGGAGGTCAATCTGACGTTCCTGGTGGGGTCCCTGGGCGACAAGAAGGTGTCCGGCGAAACGACACCGGGGTCAACAGCGAAGAACGATCTGCAAGCTCGAGGAAGAACACTTCTCGTGCGAAAAGGGTATCTCCGAGCAACTGCGGTAAAGTGTGACCTCGAGAGGAGTCGCGGCAACAACATGAGGAAGAAGGACCATTACTTTATCAGCACGCAAGATAACGGCACTGCAAGTAGAGGTGTGTCGAGCCTAGGCAGAAGCGAGCCCGAGCTGTGGAAGCTAAACGCTGGAGCTGGAATGAGAGTACCCAAGAGTACTGTCTCAACTACAGGCAGAGGTGTCCTTGGAACAGTTCCAAGTTCGAGTCGAGTTCAAGACTGCGGATCAGCCAGTTTAACAAAGAGAAAAAGAATGGATCGGTGTGTGGATGGCACGGACGACCCGGAGTGCACGGAGAGCGCGAAGCGCATGGACAGCATGAAGTGCTTGGATGAGACAGACAGAAATGGCGCTTTTTAGGATTCTCCCGAGCAAGGCCGGCCTCAGCTAGCAAGCAATGCAGACTAAGCTTGGTTCGATTCTTTGTCACGAGGTTTGAACTCGACCCGGTTGGGCTTTTCGATATATGAATACAATTCCACACAGCCCCGGCGTCGAGAGCGTCACCTATTGAACTTTACTAGTACGATCGAACACATCGTACTAGTAACAAGTATCAAATTGCAGATTTTATCACAATTTCAGCAAATAACCCCTTTTTTTACATAAGAACGATCTCGATTCTCTCGCTCTCGCACCTCTTTATGAGAACGTACGAGGTGGACAAGTACGAGGGCAAGAGCGCAGAATCGTTCGCTGTATCCAGAACATGCCGTCCTGCACCTTTGCCATCATCCCTCCATTGGCTCCATTCAGCCCCATCCTAAGATCATAAGACCATCATAAGGTTAAGCACATAATCTTAGGTGCTATCCCTACACTTATGCCGAGCTTACTAGGCTACTGCTCACGACGTAGGCAGAAACAGCTGACTTTCAGCGTTGCTCTCGACCAAACCCGCTAAAGTTTGGCAATGAACAAAAACATAGACTCTGTCGTTAATGTATCGGAGGAAAAGTTCTCATTTTGAATGGCGAGACCAAACTGGTCGTCTCAGAAAGTAAATGTAAGTATTAAAGTGACTAAATACAGATAGTTCTCAAGGTTGCACTCCTGCTTCTCTATGTTTGGTCGGATTTCCCATACGGCCCCTGTGACTTCTGGCAACGCTGGTGGGAAACACGGGGCGGTTTGTAAATATATAATAAAACGAGATCGATTCATTCTCCTCCAAGATATCTTCTGAGAATGGCTTCTCAATCTCCTGTGACTTCGAGGCGAGATCCCGTGACGGTCTCGCCGTTGGGGACCGCCGAGCAGAGGGATCGCCTTGTCAGGTACCGACCTAACACTTTCCAACCTAACAATTAACGCAGCAAGTCTAAGGCTCAGGATTGACAGCGGCTCAAAGTAATGACTAATGAGTGAAAGCGCAAAGCAAACGTTCCGATGGAATGTAGAACAAGCTCCGTTGCTTTATGCCACCGAGTCCATGACAGCCGACAACAACGAAAACTCTGGCAGGCTCTGCCAAGCTGTCAAAATAAATGCCGAAGTGCCGGATCAGGTCGACAACTTGCCATGTTTCGTCAATGTAATGTGGTCATGTTTTCAGGCGTCCCTTGGATGCTCACGGAGCCAATGATGAGGCAGAAAGCGTCAGTCACATGGTACTTCGATCATCCACAAGGTGACAGAGATGTAAACAGTATATAATTCCAACGCTATGTAGAAAGGCTGGCTTTATTAGTCTCAAGAGTCCTCGAAGATGACGCTCTATCTCTTTTTGCCAAGGTCTCCAGAGAATGCGAGTAGAACGAGGTCCGGTGGTCCTATGAACACGAGCTCCCCCTTGGACGCGTCGCCTGCTGACAGGCAGAATACGCCGGGAGTATCGATGATTGAGTCGAATAGAAGAGGCAGTGGAGCACGCTCACATCGGCGGCTCATTGAACCTGTAGATTTGAGCCAGTCGGGCGAAGAAGAAGATACTGTTAAGAAAAGTAAAGATGACGACGACGACGACGACGACGACGACGACGATGACAATCAGCCTTCGGCCATAGGTGTGCGAGCGGACGCGATTAAACGGCAGACCCCCTACCCCACAACCCTCCCATGGTCGGTACCAACAAGGCACCCCTCCCACAGTTGATCTTTGGCAAGTCTTGTGTTACACTCCTTCCATCCCCCTACTTGAAACAAGGGTGAACGAAAAAGAATTGTACATTTATAATGAAGCTTTGTGCCATAAACCACAGCCCTTTAACTAAGGGGCTGTCCCTGGTGACCCCTCGGTGTAACCCCTACCCCCACCACCAACGTACCTCATGCTAAACGAAGGACGGGTTATCCCCCCAAAAACCCCTTCCAAGTCGAATCCGATCACTTGCACACACCTACGTTCGACCAAAGTGACTCCAGCTCCTCGGGAGAACGCCAACACTACCATGTCTTGGATGTTGTATTATTATGCCGCCGGTGCCTTCTTCATCCTGCCGGTGGCCTTCGGTGTGCTCACCTTCGGCTTGACCCTTCAAAGGACGCATGTGTCCTTGTTGGACGGGACGACAACGTCAAGCTGGAATCAAAACAAGACCGTCGAACTCCTGAAGGCTGGCTTGAAGGCCATGAAAGAGGATTTCCCTTCCCAAGACAAGAAGTCCATGACGGTGTTGGCCTCCGGACTAAAGTCGGTTTTCCTCCGAGAGCCGCTCCAGCCAGCCGTGTTGCTACTCCTGGCGGGCTCGGACGAGGCCTCCAGGAGCGCTGATTGTCTGGCCGAGAAGATTGTGCACCTGTCGACGAAGATCTTGGGGACGACACCGGGTGAGTGCGACAAGTTCGTTCTAACCCTGAGCAGCGTGCGAGTGGAGAACAGATGTTTTCTCTCCTCTTTTTTAGGAGGAGGCCATTCGCACAACTCTTTATCTTCTGACGAGAGGTTTCCGGACAAGATGTCGCTGCACCAGCATTTGGACAAGCAGCTGTCGTCGTCCAGCACGTCCGTGGTGCGCCACTTGGAGCGCTTGAGCGGCGGTGCCGCCCTCGCCCTCCACGCCTTCTGCGACAACGCTAACGCTCCTCACAGACGTGCCGTTATTGTGCTGACGGCGCAATCGCCGGGGTGACCCAGAAATACTGTTTCTTCCAACCTAATTTTTCACACCTAGAATGTGGCTTATGTGCTTGGTCAAGTCACTCACCATGCCGACAGGTATGGTCAATAGGGGGCAGCATTTGACAATGTTACATTATTCTAAAGAAGCGTAGAAAGACCCCTTGAACAAGGGAGACAAAGTTTTAAGGGCCTTAGAAAGTTCCTTTTAAAGATAAACTAATTTCTATTCGTTTCGCCAAGAGGGATGGATATCTTTTCCGTTCCTTCATGAACAGAAATGAACTCCATGGTTCCTTTTTGGTTGCCTTTTCTTTTGTTTGGTTAGGCCTTGAGAAGTTCGGTAAGTAAATAAAATAATAAGTCAGACAAGTTCAACTTCCCTAATCTTCTAGAATTCCTTAATCTGGCTGCTAAATAGGCCACCTTTTTGTGTTGTCAGCTTCTGCTGCTCTGGTCAACCGGTCACTGCCGGTCAGCCAGCAGGAACCAATGAATGAATGGAATGATTTCCTTGTCATTCCTATTCCATTTTACGAAAAACAATCATCATTCCTCAAAGGGGAATGAATTCAGGAACAATTGAACGAATTGCTTCAAAACTGTGTAGTCTTTGCAGTGGCTGCAAACATATTTTTCCTAGACGCCTTCTGTCACCACTGTGACTGCCGTGCAATGAACTGTGGGTTATCTCAGGGTTTCTGGGCGATGACAAAAGCCATCTAGGACAGAAATTGATATTTTGGGCCTTGACTTCTAAGTATCACCTTGCCTAAATCGCGGTGGTCAACTTTACTATGAGTGAAAGTCATTTTAGTATAGCAACAGGAAGTGAGGGAGTATTTTAAATAATGATGATAACAGTATTTCTGGGTCGCCGCCCACGAGCGACACAACGAGCGTTGACTTCCGGGCGGAGTCGGTGCTGACGGACGCGTGGGCACCGGAGTTGGATCCTGACCGGTTGTCCCCGCTGCTCTCGCGGGTGACTGTGAGCGTCTTGACCGTGGAGGCTGAAAAGAAAAGTCCTTGCGGATAACTCTTGATAGTCTCGCATTGAGTGAGCCCCTGATCTCCATAAAGTGCAAGAAAGTCGTCTGTTGTTTCAAGGAGAGAAAGTCGTGGAAAGTTGCCTCTCCTGCAGGTGTTTGTGTTCATCACTTGCACAGACATGACAGAAGCAACTGTAACAACTTTCATATGTTTGTGTAAATCTCAGAGTGAGGAATAAACTATTCACCCTGGTATAGGTAGGTACAGTGCGAGTCAGGATATGTGTTCTATGGAGACGACGTGATAGCAGTTGCAACGTTGACCGCCTCTGCCCCCACCTCAATGTCGGACATTTTTTGATTCGCACTGTATGGCTGACTTTCTAGCCTTTTTTTCTCTTAACTTGAGTGTTGTCTTGCTTCCAGAGACATGGCGTCTGAATCCAAAAGAGAAGTGCCCAGCCTGCTAAAAGTCATCCTCCAGACTGATGTGGCCTGGTCCAAGACCTGCTACGAAGAGGGATGAGCAAACAGCAACAATTTCATAACCGTTTAATAGTCTGGCCTTGTCATTGCTGAGGGAAGGTTTCTCTACAGGGTGTGACCAATTTGTCCCTCGTCAGTTTTCAGCCATCACTTGGTCAATGGACCCCCGAATCCTCCTAGTTATAGATTGTATGAGGTAACTGGAATCTTTTTGAACAAAATGGAAACAAAATAGTCCCCTTTCTTTTGCCCACCCCTTAATTATCATCATAGCGACTCCCAACCTGCGGGCTGCTTAGCCCATTTCTGACCCAACCCTGGAGTCGAAAGAGCTTGAAAAGCTGTGTTTATCTTGGACCATTTGTGGCAGTTCCCCTGTGGGACTTTCCAGAGCTCTTGCAAGCATTTAAAGCCTTCTCTAGTGGTTCTCCTTGTACGCACCACTTCAGTAAAATTTACCCTACTTTGTGCTGGTCCTTAGGTAGCAACGGGCATTATGAAATTGTTGACTTTTTCCTCTGTCAGTTTGACCGACGCTTTGGCCTCCACCGCTTCAAGCTGCACTTGAAGACGCTTGAAGTGTCTTGTCACGGGCTGACTTGGCTCGGTGGAGTCTTCGCGGCACTCTACTTCGCCCCCTCAGGCATGCACTTGTGGATGAACCTGTTGGCGTTCCTTCTCCTCGACATCGCCGTCGTAGCCACGATCAAGGTACAAAGTCGACAGGTCTCTCAGTTTTGACTATGTTTGAGCTGACGCTGGTCAGGCTGAAGGACGGTTTGAAAGGTGACCTTTCTCGAGCTACTGGAGGACGCGAAGATTCTGAGACTGCTTCTAAGAGAGGTCATAGTGGCTTGGGTCGAATTACAGAAATCGTTTTAGAACGAAGCTGGACGTAAATGAGTGTCTAGGATAAGACGAATTACGTGGACCAAGTTGAATCAGCGGACCGACTTAAGCGAGCTCCTGAGCCTCTCATAGCATAGCAAGGTTGCAATACCAGTTACCTATGCACGTGTATGTAATAGGCTGGACCAAAAACTTCAATCTCTTTGTGCTACATTTGTTGCCAGACTCCATTCTAGTCGAATGGAATGAAAAATTAATCAGTTTTGGGGCCCTCTCTGCCTTCAAAGTTAGATAAGGTTGTTAGGTCAACATTTCAAATTAGAGTTGCTCAGTTACTTTCCACATGAAATTGAAAACAAGATGTGTCTAGCTTTGCCTTTCAAATCTGAACTCCCTGTTGTGTGCTCTCATGTAGTAAAACTCTATCGCAAAAGCAGGGGTCATTTTTTCAAAAACCATCTGACATCAGGTAACAGAACTAAGATGCACTCATTGAACTCCAAAAGTTCTATCTTTTGACCTACAAAAAGTACTGACTGAGGTACCCGGCTCTGCTCGGGTTTTTATAAAATTACAAGTATGGTTTAGGCAACTGCAGGCGGGAGGGTGTGAGCCCGAGGACAAAATACGACCGAGGACCCGTCAAATGACGGCATCAAAAAGGCTAAAGTTTCATCATTTCGCCATATGCTATAAGGTTTCCTGAGAAATATGGTACATGTATATTTCTCAGGATTCTGCAATAAAGTGAATCTTTAAAGCCAGGCCCAGTGAAAAAAAATCCCTCAACAGTAGAGCCACCATCTGGTGTCAAGGCTTTTATCGACCCTTGTCATAACCCACCAGTTTTCACTCACTCTTGTTTCTCTCTAGATGGAGCTCTTTTTTTTTAGGCACTGTCGCGCCGACGCCGGCCGGCCTACAACTCCAAAGACAACTTCTTGTCCGTGTCTGTGGACAAGTTCTCCTTCCCATCGGGTCACGCCACGCGCGCCGTGGGCTTGGGCGCCTTCTTCACCGCGGTTTACCCGCTCTCGCCTCTACTGTCTCCTCTCCTTGTTGCCTGGGCCGTCGGTGTCAGCTTGAGCAGGATTGCCCTAGGCAGGCACCACTTGCTGGACGTGGCCGCGGGGATGATCATCGGCCTGATGGAGGCTGCGACCATGTCCTTCTGCCTTTGGATGAGTGAGGAGACAGCAAAGACTGTGGGAGAATACTTCTTCGCCGAGGATCCGTGGTCCAATGCATAGAAGAAGTGGAGCTGTCTGTAATACACATTTGTTCCATAAGTCTCATCCCAAGTCCTTACCCAAATATGCTTCAGACACTGGAAGGTGTGATTTGTATTCTGTACGACACGTGACGTCAAAAACAAATGACCTCTCCACGCGTGGAAAGTTTTTCGCAACTTAAAGGGAAGTTGCCATCTTTCCTAAGTGAGTTTTTCTTCTACCCTCGAAAAGTACGACATAGATTAAAGTTTTTGAGTAAGATCAGCCTTCCACAAACCCATTTGGGTGGAAGCTTTTTCACGGGTACGCGTGTCAAATGAGGCAAGTCGAGCTGAAAACCTTTCAGATAGACAGAACTTACATGACACCCGGTGTCCGCGATCAGTTGCGCTTGAACACTGTCTGCTCTGGTTGGCTTCAGCAGCAGCAACAACCTCGGCAAGAGCGTCGGGGCGTGCTGCTGCGCGGGCTGAGGTGCCCTCGCAGTGAGTGATCGAGCTGACCGGCGGAGTCAAAAATAAATCTACCGTTATCTATTCAACCTCCCTCTTTTTTTTTTTACCTCCTGCAGCAGTAGTAGTTGCAGTAGTGGCTACAGAGAGGTAGGATGAAGTCTGTGTTGCTCCTGTTCTTGGTCTTGTGTCACATTATGGTTGTGTCCAGTCACGACACCAGCCTGCAGCTGGAGACTCGTTCCAAGAAGATCAAGCCGTTGTTCAAGTTCAACCAGGAGATCAAGGAGAAGCTGCAAGGCGTGGTGGACACAGCCTTAGCAGTGCCTTTGCACTGGTTGGCACTAGTCAAGAAGGAGCCATTCTATGGTGAGACAGTGCTTAGCATCCCTGTCCAGAGGTGATAACCACCCACTTACAGAGTGGGTGGAGTTCCTTGGAAAGTCTCAACCACTCACAGTTTTGTTGCAGCAGCTCTCTCGTTCCAGTCGCTCTTGCTCCTGTCCATGAGCCTCTCCCTCTTTTCGTGAGCGACGTTAAGGAGAAAAGTTTGGTCGGACATGAAGATCAGACTGTCTTCAAAATGTTATGGCATGAACCAAAAAGTGTGTGAATCGGATATGTAATGGTTGTGCAGGGCGGCCCAGAAAAAGCGAGCTATGTAATGAACCAACAGACAATGGGAGGATAACAAATGAAAGGAAAAGTTATAACTTTTTTCATATTTTATGTGACTCAAAGCATTTGAAACTTCTTCATATGACCTTGTGACCAGATTTCTTGTGCTGCTTGTGACATAAGTCCGGCCTACTTTTTGGTCTTCATAGACAATCTTTTCAGAGAGGCCACTGCTTTACCTGCCTTCGGCACGAGTCCTTTCCATTGTTCACGTTCTGGAACTTCTCCTTGAAGAACTGTTCCATTTGCTCCATGGAAATCTGCACTGTAGAAGCTGTAGCTCATCTTGGAATGGTTCGAATGTTGCATTTCAAGTTTGGGGGATTTTTCTTTCATTTGCAACCATCAGTAGGTTCCGCTGTTCACGAAGTGAAGCCTTCTAGAAATCAGTAATTTTGTCTAGGTCACCCTATCCTTCCCTAACTGGGTCCTATCGGTGAGGGGGGCATGTGAAGATAGGCAAGTTCATCTCTATGAGTTTGTCTTTATGATAGTGACGTTAAAAATGTATGTCAAGATGTGCCTTAACAACTCGACTGCACTGTTGAATCATCATTCTCGCTTAGTGGTTGACGACGACGCGTTCGATGCTGAGGAGGAGCATGGAGTAGATCCTGACAGTGAGACTGCTGAGGGACCACACGATGCCGGAAAAGGGCAAGCAAGTGACGAGGATGCTAATGTATGTATCACTGATTATTATACAAGAGGCAAGTCACGGCAACCGATCACTTCTTGCCTCAGTTGGACTCACCCAGCCACAACTTGGGCAGTCCCGGGGTCTCTCCGTGTCTGGAACAGGACATCTGCAAGCTCCAGCTGGGCTCCCAAGAGATGTGTTACGATTTCCAAACGGGGCTGATGGGTTCGTACTGAATATTTGCATCAAGTCTATTATTCCCTGTATGTGCCAACGGACGTGCAATTCAGAGGCCGCTACTTCAGTGCAAGTTGGGCGACTTGCGCGGCCTCTGCCTCAAAACTGCACTTTTTGGCTGATAAATGTCGTGCGGCACTGCAATCGCAACCATCTTACTCATCTAGTTACCGTTCTCTTGCTGTCATCCAGGTCAGTGCATAAGTCTTGCGAAGACGGAGCCGTGCGACAAGAGCCTGGTAATATCTTGCCACCCTTTTCCTCACTTGGCCAAGACGGTTTTGGAGCCATTTCCGGAAGAAGAGGAATCCAGTGATGATGATCCCAGTGCAGCTGACGAAGTGTTGGAGAAGAGGATGATTGAAAGGACCGCGAAGACACAACCGGATGGAAGTCTCTTCTCTACCATCCGTGATCTGGCCGATCGTGTGGTTTTTCTAGTCAGCAGGAACGTCGGAGGACTCAAGCAGCTCATTGACGACGCCAAGAAAGAAGATGGAGGAGACAAGATATTGCTGGGAGTTGTGATTGATGAAGAGAAAGAAAGCGTTGACCAGGAGCACCTGTTGGAGATCATCAATCGTTCAGCCCATGACATTCTCAATAACGATCAAGGCCACCCTTGCCTCCTACAAGATCCATCATCGCTTGGCCATCATGATCCAGTTGCTCTGATAAGCAAGGTGGACACGGACTGTCTATTTGCTCAAGCTGCCTCAAAAGTCTTCCAGGACAAAGGGGACGGATTCCAGAGGGATCAGTTCAGGGAAAGACTTCTGAAGGCCATTGACAGGTTGGGACAGGTGGACGATGATCAAGAGTTCTTGATAACCCAGAGAACTCAGAGACTCTCCAACAGATTCTCAAAGAGGGATGAATCTGTAACGCTCATAGACTTTCTCTCCAACCTGTTCGAAGTAAAAATGCAACTGCTTAAGACTTTGGTGAAGCCGTCACCACCAATCACGTCGAGGACGACAACAACAACTACAACGGCGACGACAACAACAATAACAACAACTGCAACAACGACGACAACGACACAGGGGCCAGTTCGTATTGCTGAAGAGCAAGCAACAACAACTACGACGACGACAACAAGAACAACTACTACTACTACTACTGCTACTACAACGACGACGACAACGACACAGGGGCCAGTTCGTACTGCTGAAGAGCAAGCTTTGGTTGATCTCTTTGGTCACGATCCGTTTGAAGCTTTTAATGAAGACCCTGAAGATCCTGCTTCACTCATCTACTTTGATCCATCTGACGCAACCTTTGTGCTGAATAGTGCCACAAGTTTTTCCCCAGCGTCAAGCAGTGATGAAGTATTTGAAATTCAGATCCATGTAGCGGATGAGCAGGAGATGCATGAGGTAGAGACTATAGTCACATTTGATCCGAGTGATAGCACGTTGGAACTGCACAAGAGTCCTGAACATAAAGTGTCTTTCACTGGTGAGGAAAGTGGCAAAGCTTCTGACGATCCCGTGTCAAGTGAGGTCAATGCTGAGGAAGTAATGATTATTTTTGACCCGGGGCATGGAAACCTGGACCTCACGGGGAACAGCCAGACTCCAGAAACTATTCAAGAGCTGGCTGGCTCACACTTTCCCAGAGACCTTGAAGGAGCTATTGAAGGAACGTTGGAAGAAGAGTCAAAGAAAGCCACCAGTCAAGATCCAGGTGCTGTGCTGTTTCCAGACGACGACAAGAAACCAACGACGAAGAAATATTGCAAGATTGATTATTCCGAGAAGCTCTGCATTGAAGTGGACGACAACAGCATTGGTAAGAGCTTCATTTGCCTCATCGGAGGGGCTTGGTGCCGGTTTGCTGATAACTGCCACCTTTTACAGTTTCATGTCCCTCGGGGGCCGCAGCCGCTGTCTGCTCCGACCTGCAGCTGCAATCCGCCGTCACTGACGCCAGGATGTCCGTGGGGAAGGCCTCTTCCTCCTGGCCTTGGTTCCGCAGATCCTCCGGCACTTCAACCTCCGGGTCTCCGACAGCAAAAGCCTTTGGGTCTTTGTCATCCCCGGGATGTCAATGCCTTGGCCCCATGGAGGTGTTTGCTCTCTCTGGTGTCGTCGTCGGTCAAGCATGCGCCCAAGCCATACCCTGGTGAGTCGCCCAACAAGTTGACGAGGCCAGCCACAAAGCTTCCGCCGAAGTCAGACAAATTGCACTTGTTTTCGAGCCCATACTGTATGGGTTTTTTCCGTTACATGATGTACGGTCCCTGACACGCAGTGTTGCACCAAAACCTACATAAATATGTGGTCATGCCGGTTTACACGTCCCCTGAAAGTCATAAGTTTTTCGCCCGTTCTAGGTGCTACGTAAGTCCGGACTCTGGGTGTCCGGATGTCGCCGTCCAACCCGGAGGACTTGCCTTCTCCATGCAAGCGTGCGCACACTTGCCAGCACAAGAGCCGACATGGAAATTCTTCTGAGTATTACAGGCATATGTACAATTGTACGTACGTCACGTAGCGCGCGCGTATATGAGTATAACGGGTTAGGAGAAATGTGACTTCACAGAGGCAGAAGTAGACCTATGTCTCTGGTTGTGATGGGCCTACCAGGCTCAACTCGGTTTGAAATGAACAACACCTTGACAAAGATTAAGAAAACAATGTACTGTTTTGTCTGTGTCAAGAGTCATTTGCGTAGCAGATTTTTCTCACCTTGCAAACACTTTAATAATGTATGGTACATATACATATTAGGCTAGGTCAAAAATCGGAATTCCCCTTGGGTGTCCAAAATTTGTCACCACCATTTGAAGACTTTGTAGTCAAATGAAAGTGAAAAAAAGGAGTTTTAGCTATGCCCAAATGCATTTAAAGTTGCGTAATACTGTAAAATAAGTTGAAAATTTTTTGTTCAGGACTGGCTGTAAAATATTTTTCTGACAAATTGGA